>Ga0315294_10000049_pt1 | contig 114934 bp, 121 predicted proteins | sample YL17G13_40_MG_FD_203626 | JGI IMG/M metagenome (GOLD analysis project Ga0315294, IMG submission 203626) | Sediment microbial communities from Yellowstone Lake, YNP, Wyoming, USA - YL17G13_40 | ecosystem: Environmental > Aquatic > Freshwater > Lake > Sediment | place: USA: Wyoming | collected...
AATTGTCGGAGCTGTTCTTTCGACAACCGGTGTCCTAGGCTGGACTACTTTAGACAAATGGCTTGATAATGGTGTTTTTATTGTTGATTGCCCAATAGGAGAGGGTGGAGCCGGCGTGGTTGCTCCTGGCGAAGAAGATGGAGAAAACGGCGGACCTGGCGGAGGTGGCGGAGCTGGTGCAATCCCCGGAGAAGAAGAAGAGGAGGAATCTAAATGTGAAGATTGTGGAGCAGGTTTGTTTTATATTTGTGATAAAGCAGAGTGTCTTTCTCTCGGAGATTGTCAGTTTACACCAAATTGGTGGGGAGTGGGAGGAAAATGCGAACCTATAGGAGGAGCTGGAGCCTTCTAAATAGAAAGCCTGGTTAGCTCAATCTGATTAAATCTATTTACTAATTTTTCTAATCCGGAGTGTAGAGAACCACTGCTGTTTTTGGCTCTCTTTTCATATCAGGATGAGGATGATAGATATAAGTTCCTTTTAGAGTGGGATAGCATCCCTCTTTTTCGAAAATTTCTGTTCTTCCGCTAAAATCATTTTCAGTATTAAAAATAACCCAGCAGTTTCCTTTAATCTCAAAAGAAAGGACCGGCCAGGAGAAATTTATAGATTTGCCGAATTTATTTAGTTGAGACAAAGAACTGCCACCGGGCGAATCGCCTGCTTTTATTTCTATACTTTTACCATTCTCTTCTTTTTTAGCGCAATCAATATCATCGTAAAATATCACTTCTCCTCCGTCAGCCGGCGCCTCATTTATAGGGATAACTCCCGAGACATCGATTGAAGAAATATTGTCTTTTACATATTTAAGATCATCAGAATCTTTAATAGCAGCGCCAATACCATCTTCTCCTTCAAAATCAATCTCCGAGAATAAGATTGCCAAATAGGAAAATTGATCTTCAACATCATCAATTCTTATTGATTTTGTCCTATTATCAAAATCTCCAAGATCGCCAGAACTTGATTGAAAAGATCTTGGCGGCGGAGGAGTGCCATAATTTTCTTTAGCATAGAGATAAACTCCTGGTCTGTTCCAGAGGAAATAAACGGACTTAACATTGTTGACGGAAAAAGTGCTTCCGCTTCCTCCATTTTTTATCTCTTCTGAATTTTCTCCGTCAAATTCTTCTTTAGAGCAAACAAAGACCGAATATAATGCATCTTCGGTGCTTATAAATTCTAAAGAAGTGGCCTCAAAAGAAATTCCATTCGTGCTTTGAGAAATATATTTTTTTTCATCACCATTTATTAAATAAATTCCGGTAACAGGTTCAATTGGTTTTATCTCTGGGCTTACAATTTCAGGATTAATGGTAGTCAAAATCAGATAAGAGGCAAGGATAATAAGCAAACCTATAACACCGGAAGAAATCCATATTCTGGCATCTTTCATCGCTTCGGGATTATTAAGGGAAAGTAAATAACGGATACCGCCGTAAGTCAGAACCACAAAAGCGGCTATGGCGGCAATAATCAAGGAAAGTTTAAAAATATAGACTATATATTCTGAAACAGTAGTTGAAGTGCTTATTTTTTCCCCTTCTACTTCCGGATACTCAACTTCCAAGCCTCTTTCTTCAGCCAAAATAAAAGGACTTAAAAAAGAAAAAAGAAAAAAAATTAAAAATAAAAGAAAAAGAAATTTACTTAATTTCATCTTCGTCTAATTAGTTTTTAAAATTTATTTTATAGTTGGAAATATATAGGCTTCTACTGGTCTGAAACTTTCGGGATCAGCAGAATAAACAGAAGTTCCTTTAAAAGAAGGAATACAACCTACTCCGCTGAAAACCATACATCTTCCCTTTAAATCTTCTTCAGTGGTCAGAAGAACTGAAAAATTGCCATTAATTTTTATAGATAACCATTGATCAAGTTCTGCTTCTTTTTTTGTTGTGTCCAAAGAAACAAAATCACCCACTCCAACACCTTCAGAACTGTAGCGATATGGCTCTTTCCCTTTCTCCATTTCGCAATTTATCTTGTCATAGAATAATACTTCGCCGTATGACAATGTTCCTTGAGAGACAGCAATTGACTTAACTTTATTTTTTAATCTATCGTCTATATCACCCTCTGTAAGCATAAAGTCACATATTCCCTCGTAATCAGTATCTTTAAAAAGAACGGCTGTATAGAACTTTTCCCAGACGACTTGATTATTTTGTTTTTCGTTCACAAATGCTAATGATTCTGCCTTATCGCTGAAATCCTTAAGGGTTTTCTGGCTTCCTGCATAGAACTTTGGCCTAGGGGGCTTTTTAAAATCTATTTCTCCATAAAAAAGATAAACTCCTGGTCTGTTCCAGAGAAAATAAATGGATTTTGGAGGGAAGTCAAGTGGTTGAGTGCTGGAAGCGTTTGGGGTTTTTTCATTTAGAACCCCCGCTTCAGTTCCTCCTTGATTATTTTCACTGTAATAAAAGATTGAAATCAACTCTTCTTTATTTGGGTCAGAATAGTATTCTTCTGCCGGCTTGTCGCTTATAAATTCTATTTGAGTAGCTTTAAAATTTTCAGGAATTTCAGAAATTAGACCGGTAGAATAGAAATATCTTTTTTCATTCTTTTCATTTATTAAATAAATTCCGCCAACAGGTTTTAGTTCTCCAAGTTCAGGTCTAGGTAACTCAGGATTGATAATAATTAAAATAAGCCAGGAGCAGAGCAAAAGAATTAAACCTATAATGCCGCCCAAGATCCATTTTTTAGCGTCGTCCATTGCTGAGGGATTGCCGGCTGAGGTTACGTAGCGAAAACCGCCGTAAATTAGAACGGCAAAAGCGGCTATGGCGGCAATAATCAAAGAGAACTTAAAGATGTATACTGTATATTCCTCTATAGTGGTTGAAGTGGTTATTTCTTCCTCTCCTACTCCTGGATATTCAACTTCCAACCCTCTTTCCTCAGCGAGAATAAAGGAATTAAATAGAGAAAACAGGAAAAATATGAGAATTAAGATGAAGAAAAATTTAAATCTGCTTGATTCCATATTTATTGACTATTTATTAAATTTATTTTATTACTCCTTCGCAGCAAAAGAAATTGTGCATTAGATCTTTTATTATTTCCTCGCATTTAACAGAATCTTTGTTCTTCCTGCAAGTTTCTTTTTGTTCGTCAGTCAAAAAGTATTCACTATTATAAGAATAACAATAATCACTATCTACCGGAGCAAGATCTTGAAAGCATAAATATTCCATAGTGTTGCTGGCAGCAAAATATTCAAAGCCGGGGAGAATTACTATTCCTCCTTTTGTTTCAATTTCGTCCAAAGCAGTCATACAATTTAAAAGTGTCATCCTGGTCATTTCTGGCTTCAGGACATGTCCATAACCTATGATACATCTCTCCAGCTTGTTTCTTGAATTGGTAAAGGCATTTATGATTTTCCATCTGTTTAATTGTTCGGGGATCCCTGTTGCTATAATAGGGATCGGGTCCCACTGATGCAAACAAGGGCAACCAGTTATCATCCCTTCAGCATCAACCAAGTGAGCAATATTAGTGTTGGCAGTGACTATTTTTTTATAGGCATCTTGGATTTCTTTCACCCTGGCGGCAACTTCAGCAAAAGGTCCGCAGCTACCGCCGCAATAACAGGTTTCTTCATCATCCTGTAAAGCATCACACTTTCCGCATTGGAATTTGGGAGGAAGGTCATATAAATCATCTTTACTGCCTTCATCGTAAGCGGCGTCAGCCGCTTTTTGGGTATTTACAATCATAATATTAAGATTCCTGATTATTTCTTCAATATAAAGTTCGGTATAATCAACTGTTTCTCCGATTGGTATTTGCCCTATTTCAAAACCATTTTCTATTACAGCGTCAATAACGCATTTTTCTTCAGGTGCTTGGAAAGGGTCCTGGGCTAAACCTATTTTTTGATCAGGAAATGAGAAATTAAGAAATATGAAAACCAGTCCAATAATAGCAAGAGTAAAACCGAATTTAAGAAAAGTATTTTTTTTCATTGACTTTATTCTTCAGGTAAACAATAAAAACTGGCCGGGTCTCCGTCAAAAACAAAGTATTCTTTTGTTGTTGTTGTTTGTCCTGTTGCCTGAGTTGTTGTTGCCTTGCATAATCGACCCTTCCCGTTTAATTCATATTTGAGGCAGAATTTTTTATTTGGTTCGTCAGGATATTCCCATTTTATGCAGTTGAATTCTATACAATATTTTCTAATATCAAAATTCTCAAAATCCTCTTTATCAATATCCTCTCTTTCTTCTTTGAGGTTAAAAAATTTTACTAAACTTAAAGTTGTTTCATATTGGCATTTATATTTCATTAAATCTTCCGCTTCTTTTAAATAATTTAAATCTTTTTCTAATTCCGCTTTCATCTTTTTTAGCCTTTTAATTCCTTCTCTAATATTCAGAAAATTCGGGTCGGGATTTCCGATTACTAATTCTTTAATTTCCTCCCTTAGTTCATTTATTTCCCCTCTATTTGGGCAAGGATCACCATGACAGGTACTACAATCACAATTGGAACAGTCGCATTGGTCAATAAGTGCTTTTAATTCTTCGGCTAATCCTTTAAGTTTCTCTACTTTTATTCTTACCGCTTCGGCTAACTTTTTAATACAATCTAACCGGTCATGGTCTTTCATCATTTCTACTCCTCCTGGGACTCCTGAGCTTCCTGGAGAGCAGCCGCATCCTGCAGGCGGAGCAGTCATGTTTCCTTTAGAATCATAGTTGTAGCAGTTTATATTTTTAGCCAGAAGATTTTCCACCAAGGTCCCGATTGGAATTTCCTGATGAATTGTTTTTTCAATCTCCGGAGAAGAGGGAGTAGTTGAAGTACCCGGTTGATATTCTCCTAACCCCGGAATCTCTAATATTATTAGTTCTGGATTAATAGTAATTAAAATCAGATAAGAAGAAAGTAAAAGGATTAAACCTAAAATTCCGCCAGAGAGCCAGCTTATTGCCTCACTTTTGGCTGCCGGCGAACCGGCCGAAAATAAATAGCGAAAGCCGCCGTAAATTAAAACTGCCAGAGCAGCTACAGCGACGATAATAAAAGAAAATTTAAAAATATACTTTACATATTCCGGTAAAGTAGTTTCTTTGGTTATTTTTTCTCCTTCAATTTCCGGGTATTCGGTCTCTAATTCTTTTTCAGCGGCAAGAACAAAGGAACTGGAAATAGAAAGGAAAAAGAAAACAATAATTAAAACAAAGATAAACTTAGATTTATTCGGTTTCATACCCCATTATTATTTTATCATAAGTTGAGTCAAAACAAAATCAAGTCGCCTGACAAAGATAAATTGATATGTTAAAATACAAAAAGTCAGTAAACTGTTAAAATATCCTTACATTATCTATTTTAAGGGAAAATACTTTTATGTCAACCTTGCTTATTCCTGTCGCTTGTCGTTTGTCGCTTGCCCCTTGACTCTTATACTTTATTTTTATTGTGGTATAATAAATTAATAAAATTATGAGAAGAAAACAATTATTAATTTTTCTATTCTTGCTTTTCTTATTCTCAGTATTGATTTTACCTAATTATAGTTCGGCTCAGCAGAGCGAAACGTGGGACTACTTGCCACAAGCAAAGGGTATTGATGCTTGGTCCAATAAACTTGGTACTGTAGGTAAATGGTTTTTTTCTGGACTTGTCGCTGGGGTTTTTGGAATTCTAATTATCATTAGCGGTGCATTTTTATCGTTAGCCCAATTCCTTTTAAATTTAGTAATCAGTGATACTTTTATAAATATTTCATTCACTGGCGCAGATAACGTTTTTGTTACTGAGGGTTGGGAAATGATTAGAGGTTTAACTTACATCTTCATTATTCTGGGTTTGATAGTTATTGCCTTAGCAACTATTCTAAGGATTACTTCCTACCAGATGAAGAAAACCCTGCCCTTGCTTATAATCGTAGCTCTTTTAATTAATTTTACCCCCATGCTCTGCGGACTTGTTATTGATGCTTCAAATATCATAATGAAGGACTTTTTAAAAGGCGGGTTAGGCACAGAAAAGTTTTTTGAATTGATCAATACACAGGTCGAGAATTTATGGACAAAGGATGATGTATCAGAAACATTTGCTAAAGGAGTAGTTTTTGTCGGATTTAATATTGTTGGAGGGCTTATTCTTCTCCTTTTTGCTTTCCTTTTCCTTTTCAGGTATGTTGCCCTTTGGATGCTTGTTATTCTTTCACCCTTAGCTCTTTTTTGTTACATTTTCCCGGCCACTAAAAAAATATGGGACCAGTGGTTGAACCAATTTATTCAATGGTGTTTTATCGGAATACCAACTGGTTTTACTCTTTGGCTTGCTAATATAATGATAAAAACCTTAACTGAAGGTGGCAAGATAGAGGGAATTAAGGGGGGCAATGAAATACTTGGATATCTTGTTCCTCTTGCCTTTCTTGTTTTCGGTTTGCTTATGTCGCTTCAAACCGGAGCCATGGGAGCAGATTTAGCCATCAAAGGTTTTAAATGGACGGGAAGAGAAACGAGAAAAGGAGTTGAAAGAAAATTTAAAATCCCAGAAAAAGCTGAACAGGTTGGCCGTTGGGCAGCTGGAAAGCCATTTTTGGGAATGGTTGGTAGGCCTCTAATAAGTTATGCTAAGCGGCGTAGAGATGAAGCTCAAAAAGAATTAGAGGGGGTACCCTTCAAAGCTCAAGCAGCAATAACCGGAAAAAGTGTCGGAGATATAGTTAAAGGATTAGGGGCGTGGGAGTTTGCTAAAAAAGCTCACCCTGACGATATAAGTTTAGATGTATTGATGGCAATGACTCCGCAGCAAGTGAAAACCACGGGGACGAGAGGAAAACCTGAGGTTATAAAAGCTCTACATAACCTGACTCTTGGTCTTAAAAATAACTTAGCTCTCCAGAAAGAATATTTAAATCTGCTGAGCCAGGGAAAAAATCAGGAAGCCAACCGCTTACACCAAAAGGTACTTTCTGTCTCTGGACAAGATCCAAATTATCAACCATAATATTAAGTCTATGAAAAACCCAGAATTAAATCAAAACAATAAGGGAGTTTTTCCAGAAAACACTTCTGATATTATTGAGTCTCTTTTAATAAAGTACGGATTAGAAACAATGAAAGAACTGTTTGAAAAATTTGGCCCAATAAAAACATCTGAAGAAGAGGAAGAATTTCAAGAAAGATTTGAAAAACTCCCTGGGGCTCAGATTGCCAGAATAGTTAAAGAAGTTGCCCAGGGTAAAATCAGGGACGAAAATGTATTTATTAATACTCTTCAGGAGAGTTTAAGTATCTCGGAAAAAACTGCTGAAGAATTAGCAAAAGATTTAAATGAAAAAGTTCTTAGTTTAGTCCAAAAGACTATAAAAGAAGAAGTCATTTTACCGGAGGAACCAGCTTCTCCTGAGAAAAAAGATACTTATCGAGAACCAATTGAATAAGGTAGGATTAAAAATAGACGGTTCAAAACTCATATTTAGTCAAAAAACAAAAAGAGGGTTAGAGACAACCCTCTTTCTTATTTTAATCTTCTTGCTCTTTGGCCTCTTTCACACGCTTTTCAAAGAAGAGCTTACCTTTCTCTATTTCGTTCTCTTCTTCTTTTTTCTCTTTTTCTTCTTTCGTTTCCTCTTTGGCAGGTTTTTCTCCTTCTGGTTTTTCTTCCGGCTTTTCTTTCTTAGCTTCACCCGTCGGACCCATCGGCATCCTCTGCCAGGCGGCTAAGGAATTTAAAATCAGTCTCTCAATGCCTTCTGCCCCCTCGACGCCGATGTCCACGCGCGAGCCACTTTCCATGCCCAATTTCCTAATAAGTAAGTTCTTAGATAGGCTCAAAAACTCTGCTTTTAATTTTGGGTCATCATCGATTTCTTTCTGGATTTCTTCTGGTTTTTTACCTCGAGCCCTTGCCATCATCTCAATTACTGTACCAATTGTTTCTGCTGCTCTTGCTATAGCTTCAATTTCTGCTTTTGTCTGGACAGCCTTCGCTTCCATTTTTGCCTTGCTTTCTGCAGCTAATGCCTTTTGATATTCTGGTGGGAGAATAACGTTGAGAATTCCGATTTCCTGCTCATCGATTTTGATTCCCCATTCATCTTTCAAAACAATTTGTATCGCACGATCATTTCCTATATCCTTCCATATTTGCTCTCTTGTAAGATTAAGCAATTTATCCAAATTTTTAGTACGACCATATTGCCTCAGTGTGGGCTCTAACTCTGTTAAAGCATTCTCTACCCAATTGCTAGGAGCCTTAAAAATGGTCTTCTCGGGATTTATTGACCTCATCCCAACAAGCCATTCAATATCAGGGAATTGCCCGTCTTTTGTTTCAACTTCGAGCGATTTTCTCCAGTATCGGTCTGGTCTGAGTTGAACATAATCTGCGTTTTTTATTTCATGATAAACTGGTACTCTTTTTCCTTCTATTTCTTCGATACTGTGAAACCTCAAATTATAGGTGTACGTCTTATCCCAGGGAGTGCCTAACCACACTCGTAAGCCACCATACCATCTACGCTGGGGTCCTCCTGTTACCACATCACCATTTTTATCCTTATACCACCCTGACCATTGGATAAAAACTTTTACGACTCCATCAAACCTGGTAATCATTTTCCCAGTTCCTTCCCTCGCTTTCGTAAATTTCACGAAAATAAAGAAAAGCGCTATTGCTATCAATAATCCACTCCACATATTCTTTTCACCTCCTATTTAATTTTTAAAGGGCTTTCCTCAAAGAAAACCCTCTTTTTCCTTGATAATTTACTTATATCACAATATAATATTTTTGTCAAATTTCTTGACATTGTGTTTTTCTTTGACTCTATTTGTGCTAAAATTAAAAAAGTAGTAAAATAACAAGTAGATAAAATTATGGCAGAAGAAACTGAAGAAAATTTAGGAAAGGAAAAGCCAGTTAAAGTTGCTGTCCCTAAGAAAAAAGGCGGTTGGTTTCAGAAAGTTCCTACCGAGATTCTTTTAACGCCCGGCGGAATAATTTTGATTTTTTTTGCCTTTATAATTGAAATTGTTGGTATATTGATTCCTATACCAATTATTGGCTTTATAATAGAACTGCCTCTTGTAATAATTTTTAATATTCTATTAATCACAATCGCGAAAGTTTCCATTAAGTCTCTAATTATGCCACATATTATTGAATTCTTTTTCCCCTTCCTTCCTACTTGGCTTATAAAAATATTTGTCTGAAATGTTTGAAGAATCGGGCTGGCGATGAAGATTACTTCATCTTTACCTTCGTCCGCCCTTCGGGCGGACTCGGTGCTTGACAAATTTTAAAAATGAATTACAATTTGACATAGTAGCAATTAAGATGGGCCGCGTCTCCGAAAATCTGAAAAGGGAGATAGGCTGACCTGCCTCAGCTTTGAAGCTTCGGCGGGCAAGAAGGTCGGCGCTACTAGCAAAGATTAATTATCAGTAATTGTCTAAATCCAGAAAGAACTATGGCTGAAACAAAAGGAAACGATAAAGAATTCCTTGAGTATTTAGTGAAGGCTTTAGTTGATAACCCAGAAGATGTCAAAATCGACCGCAAGGTTGATGAAATGGGAGTTTTGCTTTCTTTGAAAGTGAACTCCGAAGATATGGGTCAGATTATCGGCAAAGCTGGTTCTACTGCCAGAGCAATTAGAAGCTTGGTTCGAATTGTCGGTCTTAAAAATCACGCCAGAGTGAATTTGAAGATCGAAGAACCGGAAGGCGGCAGAGAAACTCGAGGAATAAAAACAGAATCTATTGAAGATTTAAAGTTGTAAACTTAGAGTTTGCACAGCGCAAAAACGGTGCTATTATCAGAGATAGACCGTTTTTGTTTCATATGGTTCAATTTGACATTATTACCATTTTCCCCAAGATTTTTGATTCTTATTTAAAAGAATCCTTTATAAAAAAAGCAATAGTCAAAGGCTTGCTTAAAATTAACATTCATAATTTAAGGGATTGGGCAAAGGACCGCCACAAAACCGTTGATGACAGGCCATTTGGCGGCGGGTTGGGGATGGTCTTAAAGATTGAACCAATATATAAAGCCATAAAGGCTTTGAAAAAATCCAAAATCCAAAATCCAAAACCCAAAATTATTTTATTTACGCCGAGGGGAAAGAAATTTAACCAAAAAATGGCTTATCAGTTTTCCAAATTAAACCAGATAATTATGATTTGCGGCCGTTATGAAGGAGTTGATGAAAGAGTGGCAAAAAAAATAGCCGATGTTGAGCTATCAATAGGCGATTATGATTTAATGGGAGGAGAATTGCCAGCTATGGTAGTAATGGAAACTGTGGCAAGATTAATTCCCGGAGTTTTAGGAAAACTCCAATTATTAAAAGAAAGAATTACCAAAGAAAAGGGCTTTATTGAGTATCCTCAATATACCAGACCAGAGGTTTTTTCGCCCAAAAAGGGAGTAAAATGGCATGTACCGAAGGTTTTGGTTTCCGGAAATCATAAAAAAATTGAAGAATGGCGGAAAAAACACCAAAAAATCATTGGAAACCGAAATGAATCGAAGATTCATTGAAAAATAAGAAAATTTGTGATAAGATAATAAAAAGGGTGCGTGGGAGAGTAGCTATTCCATCAGACTGTAAATCTGACGCCTTCGGGCTTCGCAGGTGCAATTCCTGCCGCACCCACAAAATGCCTGGGTAGCTCAGTTGGCAGAGCACGTCTTTGGTAAAGACGAGGTCGCCGGTTCAATCCCGGCCTCAGGCTCCCGAGCGATAGCGAAGGGGAGAGAAGAGGATTTATCCTCTTCGAACTCATAAAAAATATGGCAACAAAAAAGAAACCATTTATCAAGCTTCAGTGTAAAGAGTGCAAAAGAATTAATTATTTTACCCGAAAATCTAAGCAAAAAAAAGCTGAGAGAAAGTTGGAATTTAAAAAGTTTTGTAAATGGTGCAGAAAAAATACCATCCATAAGGAATCGAAAAGATAGATAAATAAAGGGGGCGTGGTGAAATGGCTATCATAGGAATCTCCAAAATTTCTGTTCCAGGTTCGAATCCTGGCGCCCCCGCTTCTTTATAAACAATATGAACAAAAAGATAATTTTAATAATCATTATCATCGTTTTGGTAACCTTTGGCGTTTATCAAGTTTTTTTAAAAGAAAAAAAACCTGAGTTTACTTTAATCGAGGTGGTTCGGGGAGACATCGTCCAAGAAATTTTTGAAAGCGGCCAAGTTGGAAGGGGAGAAAAAATAAACCTTATCTTTGAAAACGCCGGAAAAATTGAAAAAATTTATACAGAGGTGGGCGATGAGGTTAAGGCCGGCCAGGAATTGGCAAGGCTGGACACCAGTAATCTTTATATTCAGCTTCAAGAGGTTCAAACCGGCCTTGAATTAGCTCAACTAAACTTAAATAAGTTATTGGCCGGTGCCAGTCCGGAAGAAATTAAAATTACTGAAACCCAACTGGAAAACGCCCAAATTGCCTTAGGTATTACCGAAGAAAATTTAAAAAATAGCTATGAAACAGCCATAACTGTTTTAGATGGTTCTTATCCTCAAATTTATAACGCTTTAGATTTTGTAAAAGAATTTGTCGGAGAATACATTAATATCTATGACGAAGACGGTAGAACAATAATGCGCGCCAGAGATGAAATAGAAAGAGCAGAGGCAGAAGCAAAACTTTATTTAGGGATTGCCAAAGAGAGTTCAAATAATAAGAATGGCGACGTTGAAACTGCTCTTTTAATAATGAAAAACTCTCTTGAGGCAGCTTTTGATAATTTAGAGACAATCCGTGAAATTGCCGATGAATCTGTTGTTTATCGAGAAAGAGTTTCGGCAGCTGACAAGGCTTCTTTGGATACCCTGAAAACAAATATTAATGGAGCCCTGACTAATGTTATTGGCGTCCAACAAACAATTTCTTCGATGAAATCAAACGTTGAGACGGCGCAAATAAAACTTCAAGAGGCTGAGAGCCGTTTGGATTTAGTCAAAGCTGAAATTCGTCAAGTAGATATTGATTTGTCTGAAGCCCAAATAAAACAGGCCGAGACCCGGGTACAATTTTACGAAAATCAAATTCAGCAATCAAAACTTATCAGTCCGGCTGCCGGCTTAATTATTGAAATTAAAAAGAGAATCGGGGAATTGGTTCAGCCGACTTCGCAGGACGCTGTCATTGTTCTTTTGCCCATCGCTCCTTATGAAATAAAAGTAGACATTTACGAGGAAGACGTGATTGAAATAAGCGTCGGCAATTCGGTTGAAATTACTTTGGTTGCTTTTCCGGATAAGAAAATTGAAGGAAAGGTTATTTCAATAAGTCCGGCAGAAAAAATAGTTGACGGCGTGGTTTATTATGAAACAACTATTGGTTTTGAAGAAATGCCCGGGGAAGTAAAGCCCGGCATGACGGCTGATGTAAATATCAAAACAGCTGTCAGGGAAAACGTTCTGAGTCTACCTGAAGATGCAATCCAGAGAAAAGACGGAAAAACAATAGTTGAAGTTTTTAAAAATGGGCAGATTCAGGAAAGAGATATTGAAATTGGCTTGAGGGGGAGCAACGATATGGTAGAAGTGCTTTCCGGTCTTGAAGAGGGAGAAAAAGTAATTCAAAGATAGTCGAAGAACATTCGTTCTTCGCCGAGTTTTCGCACAGCGAAAACGAAGGTGGAAAAGAGGATTTATCCTCTTTGACTCCACCCTTCGCTGCGGCTCGGGTGTTCGAAGAGATAAAATCTCTTCTCTCCCTCTCGCTGCGGCTCGGGTGAGAAAAGTTAATGTCAGGGCCAATTATTAAATTAGAAAATATCTGGAAGATTTATCAATTGGGAAAAGTAGAACTTCCTGCCTTAAGAGGCGTAGACCTGGAGATTGCTCCAGGTGGTTTTGTTAGTATTATGGGTCCTTCGGGTTCTGGCAAGTCAACCCTTTTGAATATGATTGGAGCTTTGGATTTTCCAACCAAAGGCAAGGTTTATTTAAAGGGTAAAGACATTTCTTTGTTTTCAGAAGACGAATTATCTCAATTAAGAGGAAGAACGATTGGTTTTGTTTTCCAGGAATTTAATATTTTGCCCAACCTTACCGCTTTAGAAAATGTGATGCTGCCAATGGTTTTTCAAGGCGTGTTACCGGAAAAAAGAAAAAAAAGAGCCGAAGAACTGTTAATTTCGGTGGGTTTAAAAGATAGAATTTCTCATCAGCCGGCTGAATTGTCGGCTGGCGAAAGACAGAGAGTGGCCATAGCCAGGGCTTTTGCCAACGACCCGGAAATGGTCATTGCCGATGAACCCACCGGTAACTTAGATTCGCTTACCGGTAAAAAAATAATGGAGATTTTGACAGATTTTCACAAAAAAGAAGGCAAAACCATAGTTGTAGTTACTCATGATTCTCATATCGCCGATTACAGTGAACAGATAGTTAATATCAAAGATGGTCAGATAATTATTAATGAAAAACCGAGCTTCCATTTATAGAAGCGAAGGTGAAGAAGAGGACAAAGTCCTCTTCGCCTACAAGCAGCCGAAGTTTTATGGGCGAAATAAAAGAATATTTCAAAATAGCTTTGAGAAATCTCAAGACCAGGTCTTTGAGGAGTTGGCTGACTATTTTAGGCATTGTCATTGGTATCTTCTTAATTATTAGTTTACTTTCTTTAAGTGAGGGGATTAAAAAAGCTATTAATCAGCAGTTGGAGACCATGGGTGGAGATATGATTATGGTTATGCCCGGCAGCGAAGAAAACTTAATGGGGATGATGATGGGCGGGGAAGTGTTAGAGAGGGAAGATATTATGGCCATAGAGAAAACAAAAGGAGTTGAGAATGTTTTAATCATGTCTTATCGAGGAATTGTAGTCAGATATAAAGAAGAGGCGAAAATGGTATTTTTAACCGGACTGCCCTGGGATCAAGGATTGGAAATTCTGGAGAAATTTCAGGGTTGGAGTTTGTCTGAAGGCAGATGGCCTGTTCCCGGGAAAAGGGAAGTTATAGTCGGCAAGCAATGGGTTATTGATATATTTAAAGAAAAAGTCAGGGTAGATGAAGAAATAGTTATGAAAGGAAGAAAGTTTAAAGTAATAGGGATATTGAATTCTCTTGGCAATAAATCGGATGATAGTAATATTTATTTAGATATAGGTCTTTATCAGGATTTAACCGGAGAAAAAAGAGGTTCAGCCAGAATGGCTATGGTAAAAATTGAAGAAGGATTGTCTGCCGATGAGGTGGCGAAAGACATAAAAGATAGTCTTCAAAAAACAGGAAAAAGAAGGTTTGGAGGAGATACGGCTGATTTTGCGGTTGTCACTTCTGAAAAAATCATGGGGATAACAAACAATGTTTTAGGTATTATTCAATCTGCCATTATATTTTTTGCCAGTATTGCTATTCTTGTTGGTGGAATTGGTATAACAAATACAATGTTTACTTCTATTCGTGAAAGGACAAGAGAAATAGGCGTTATGAAGGCGATTGGTGCCAAAAATTCGACTGTTCTGACGATTTTCTTAATTGAAGCAGGAATCATTGGCTTAGTAGGAGGTGCTGGAGGCATAATATTGGGAATTATTTGTGCAAAGATTATTGAATTATATTCGCAGGCCAATCCTCTGTTTTACTTTTCTGTTTCTGTATCACCGGGTTTAATTTTATTCGGTTTGGCATTTTCACTTTTGGTTGGCTGTTTCGCCGGATTTCTTCCGGCCAGGCAAGCGGCTAAATTGAAGCCGGTAGAAGCTTTAAGGAGATATGAATAAAGAAATTATAAAATACCCAAACCCGATATTGAGGAAGAAGTCCGAGGAGGTGAAGGAGGTGACCGAAGATATAAAAAAACTCGGCCAGGATATGATTCAAACAATGATGGAAAAAGATGGCCTAGGTTTGGCTGCTCCTCAAGTTGGAGAATTAAAAAGAATAATTGTGGTTTATCCTATTCGGGAAAGATCTCTTGAAGAAAAAGCAAAAAAAACACCTCAAGTTTTTATTAATCCTAAAATAATAAAAAAGAGCCGAGAGACTATAATTGATGAAGAAGGTTGTTTGAGCCTTCCCGGACTTTTTTTGAAAATAAAAAGAGCAAAAGAAGTTGAAATTGAAGCATTGAATGAAAAAGGAGAAAAAATTAAAATAAAAACCGAAGGTTTGCCAGCCAGAGTTTTCCAGCACGAAATTGACCACTTAGACGGAATATTATTTATAGACAGAATTTCTTTTTTCCAAAAATTATGGCGCTTGTTGAAGAGTTAATTAAAGAAGGATGGTTGAAGACGCCAGAGGTAATTTCGGCCTTTAAAAAAATCAAAAGGGTTGATTTTTTGCCGGAAGACCTTAAAGATTTGGCTGAATTAAATGAAGCCCTGCCTATTAGTTTTGGCCAGACAATTTCTCAGCCCCTGGTTGTTGCTTTTATGCTGGAATTGTTGGAGCCAAAAAAAGGAGAGAAGATTTTAGACATTGGCTCTGGTTCCGGCTGGACTTCGGCTCTTTTAGGAGAAATTGTAGGGAGTAATGGGAAAATAATTGCAATAGAAATTGTGCCGGAGTTGGTGGAGTTTGGGAAAAAGAATGTTGGGAAATATAATTTTGTAGAGAAGGGGATTGTGGAATTTATTTGTGCCGACGGCTCCAAGGGTTATGAAAAAGAAGCGCCGTTTGATAAAATTTTAGTATCGGCGACTGCAATCAGAATCCCTGATTCCTGGAAAAAACAGTTAAAAGTTGGAGGAAGAATTGTCACGCCGATAAACTCCTCAATCTGGCTTTTTATTAAAAAAAGCGAAACTGAGTTTGACCAAATCGAATACCCCGGCTTTGTTTTCGTACCATTAATTGAGTCGAAGAGATAAATCTCTTCTTCATCTTCGTTTTCGCTACGCGAAAACTTGATAAATGAAGAAATATTTAATTTTTATTTTAATAATTCTAATTTTATTTGGAGTTTTTATTTGGCAGAGTGTTTTTTCGCCAGTAAATCTTTCCGGCAGGGAAGTGATTTTTAGTATTGAAAAGGGCGAAAGTTCAAAGGAAATCTCGGTTAATTTGGAAAAGGAGGGTTTAATCAGGTGGGGGCCGGCCTTCCGGGCTTATGTTTATATCAAAGGAGTTTCAAAAAAACTTCAGGCAGGAACTTATCAGTTTTCCACAAAGATGAATATCCCGGCAATTGTAAACAAGTTTATTGAAGGCGACGTTATAAAAATAAAAGTAACCATTCCCGAAGGCTTTGACTTAAAACAAATTAAAGACGAGCTCAGCCAAAGCTGGCAGAGAACTGTTCTCTGCCAATTTCCGGCAGAGGATTTTAAAACAGAATTTGATTTTTTAAGTGATGTCCCAAAGGACGCTTCATTAGAGGGATTTTTGTTTCCTGACACCTATTATTTTTTACTAGAAGCAAATTGCGATGAAATTACCCGAAAATTTTTAACAAATTTTGATAAAAAAATTACTGCTGATTTAAGAGAGGAAATTAGAAGACAAAGGAAAACAATTTTTGAAATAATAACTACGGCTTCTTTAATTGAAAAAGAAGTAAAAACAAAAGAAGATAAGGAAATTGTCTCCGGAGTTTTATGGAAAAGATTAAAAATTGGTATGCCTCTTCAGGTTGATGCGACCATTTCATATATTACTGGTAAAAAAACCACTGAAATATCAATAAATGAAACCAAAATCGATTCTCCATATAATACCTACAAGTATCGGGGCCTCCCCGCAGGGCCCATTTGCAACCCCGGGATTGAAAGCATAGGGGCTTCATTATATCCTAAAGATAGCGACTACTTATATTATTTATCGATCCCCGACGGTAGAACTATTTTTAGCAAAACCTTGGAAGAGCACAACATTGCCAAGGCAAAATACCTTTGGTAACATATAGAAATGGATGAAACAACTTATCAACAATCAGTTACCATAGGGCCAGCCAGCCAGCCTAAAAAATTTTTAAAACCGAGAAATCTGATTTTCCTTATTTTAATAATAGGAATTGCAGTTCTCGGTTTTTATTTTTGGCAAAAAGGAATTTTCAGAGTGGCCAAGCCTTCTTATAGCCAGACCTATCGTCTAGTTTCAGAGAAAGTTTCTCAATCAGCGGCCATCCAAATTAATCTGCCGCCGAATGTTGATAAATCGTTTGCCAAAAACAATATCAAATTCAATCCAGAAATAAAAGGAGAATGGTTGGCAGAAAAAGAGGGGAGATGGGCTGTATTTGCCGAAGATTCTGCCGCAGGACTTCCTGCGCCTTCAGAAAATTCCGATATCATTTTATTTAAACCCAGAGAAAAGTTAAACCTTAACCGGTATTATGCGGTAGAATTAGTCATGTCAGACGGCGGATTGGTTAAGAGCGACTTTTTAGCAGTGGAAGATCCGGAAATTACTGCGATCTTTCCTAAAAAAGATTCAGAAGCCCCGGAAAATTCTGAAATTACTATTGTCTTTAACCGGCCAATGGTGCCTCTTACTACTTTGGGTTATTTGGAAGAAAAGGAAGTTCCGGTTGAGATAACGCCGGTTACCGAGGGACGTTTTAAATGGATTACAACTAGAAATTTACAATTCATTCCAAAAGAAAGATTAATAAGATCTTCTTATTATAAAATAAAAATAAATCCTGGGCTGATTTCAATGGACGGATTGGCAGTTCAGGGAACAGAAGCCGGATTTATTACCCGAAAACTCAGGTATCTTAACTTAAGCGAAGGTTTGACCGTCTATAATCAGCCAATTTCAATTTATTTTAATCAGCCCGTTGATTTGGAAAAAACAAAAGGAGAAATATCTTTACGCGATAACACCACGGGCAAAGAAACGCCCTTTATTATTGAATACGAGAGCAAGGCAAAAAGTCAGGAGGTAAAAAAAGATGAGATTTACGGGCTTTTTAAAAAAGTGCAAGATTTTCTTGCCGGTATTTCTAAGCAGTTCGGGTTTAGTTTATCACCTGAAAAGGAAACAGAGAAAGACGTTAATAAGTCCGTACTTAAAATTTATAACCAAAAAGACAGATTTGGCAGAGAAAAATTTTGGGATTTTGAGCACAATTATTCTTTAATAATCAATAAAGCCTATCCTTTAGAGGGCGAAATCATCTTAGATGAAAAAAAGGGAATCAACATTTCTGTTCCGCGGATAATTGCCAGTTTGTCTGCCGAGTCTGCCAGAACTAATTATGCGACCCCTTCATTTTTCGATCCGCAGGGCAAGCTTTGGGTTAATTTTTATGAAGAAATTGACTTGGATAAATCTGAAATAACAGCCCCGAAATTAAAAGACATTGGTTATGGCGAAAAATGTAAAGATGAAACACTTTCTTCCGGCGCAGATTGCGAGAAAATTACGGATAAAAAGAAAATTTATATAACCTTCAAGAGCGAGGAGATTGGTCTGGCAGAAAAATTGGAAATTAATTTCCAAAAAATTGTAAACCTTCAGGGGCTAACCATAAACAAGGAGCCAATTAGAGAGCTCCTAATCTCTTATCCCGAATTTAAAATTTTAAACACTTCTCCTGTAGATAATTCGGTTGGTGCCAATCTTACCGAATTTGTTTTTTGTTCAAACTCGCCGATTTTAAATCCGGCTAAAGAAGATTACAAAAAATATTTTAAAGCAAATTTAGATTATGAAATAAACTCCTGGCAAAACTCTTGGCGGGTTAATGATATTTATCAGGGTGAAGAGTGCCGGTCAGGCGAATTTCACACTTCAATTTACTATGGCTTAATGCCCCAAAGTAATTATTCTCTTGAATTTAACTTAGAGGATGTTTTTAGCCAGAAGTTGAATTATTTCCCGAAATTTACCACGGGTTTAATGCTCAACGAACAACTTAGTTTTTATTATCTCCAGAGTTCTTATAATGTCACCTCTCCCTCAAAAACTAAATTGACGTTTGGAGCAAAAAATATGGAGTACGTCAATTTGGAAATTTGTAAGTTAGAGCCGATTTACTTTCTCAGTTATCTGGAAAACAGGCCTAGCTGGGACGAACTGCTTAGTACTATAAATTGTCAGCAAGTGGTAAGGGATAAGATCGAATTGCCCAAGAAATACTGGATTATAAATTATTTCAGAGTAGACCTTAGGGATTATTTTGAAGACCCCGTGGGTCATTATATTTTAACTTTTTCCCACCCGAATTACACCGATTATACTTGGGATAGAGGAATAAAGTTTTATAAGTCGGTTTATCAAAGAAGCTATTTAACTGTTACCAACTTGGCGGTAACCGAAAAGAGAATTAATTCTCAATCGGCGACTTACGGCGCAAATCAACCTTTAAATGCCGAGCAATTAAAAGAACTTCGCAATCTTTATTGGGTAACCAGCATATCTAATTTGGAACCGATTTCTGACGCCAAGGTGGATCTTTATCGAACTAAAAATTTAAACTTTGCTGGTTCATATTCTACTGATAATCAAGGCATTGCTTTAACCGATGTAGTGGCTGATATAAAAGGAGTAATTATTACCAAAGATAAAGACAGCACGGTTATTCCTATCTACGAGAGTAATTTAAACTGGGCTGATTCGGCTTTTTCAGCTAAAAATATTTATTTATACACCGACAAGCCTATTTATGGGCCGAGCCAAGAGGTTTTTATTAAAGGCATCTCTCGAATAGGCTACGATGGCAATTACGAAATATATCAGGATAAAAAAGTTAATCTAAGGGCTTATAATTCCAGGGGCGACGAGATTTTAAATAGCGATTTAGAAGTCAATGATTTTGGCACTTTCAACACAAAATTGATTTTGGAAAAAAATGCACCTTTGGGAAACTATCGAATTTGCGTCGATAAATACAGCTGTTATTATTTTGATGTTCAGGAATATGTTCCGGCCCCTTTTGAGGTAAAAGTGGCAAGCGACAAAGAAGAATATATTTCCAAAGACACCGTTAATTTGGATATAGAGGCAAATTATTATTTCGGGGCCTCATTGGAAGGAGGAGAAGTAAATTATACCGTATCCAGCCAAAATTATTATTTTGACAGGTATTCTGACGGCTATTTCGATTTCGATTCCGGATGGTATTATTGGCCGCCTTATCAGTATGGCGACAAATTTATTTTGAGAGGCAAAACCGAATTATCAACCGATGGGAAAGCGAAAATTTCCGAAACTCTTGATTTGGAAAAATTGTTCAAAAATAAGGAAGACAGAGAGAGTAAGATTATCGTTGTTGATATTACCGTTAAAAATCCTCAGGGACAGAGCGTTTCCAGCCAAAAATCTTTTATTCTTCACGCGGGTGAATTCTACCTGGGTTTAAATGCCGATAAAAGATTTTTAAGAAAAGATGAAAAATTTAATTTGAAAGTTAAATCGGTTGATACCCAAGGCAAAGAAACAAAAGTTAGAGATATTACCTTGGCTCTTTATAAAACCGATTGGATTTATGCAAAAAGACAGGAGGCTACCGGCGGCTATTCATATATATGGGAAAAGAAAAGAGAACTAATTGAGAAATACAATTTTGATACTGATAGCAATGGAAACTATACCAAGGAATTAAAAATATCAAAAGAAGGGGAGTATGAATTTGAGGTTTCAGCCCAAGATAAAAGAAATAATTTAGTCTGGTCAACTTACAACCTTTATGTTTACGGCGAAGGAGCGGTAACTGTTAAGCCGACAGAAGACACAGAATTGGAAGTTACAGCTGAAAAAACCGCTTTAAATGTTGGCGACGAAGGGAAAATTTTAATTAAATCTCCTTATCCTAATGCTAAAGCCTTAATTTCCATTGAACGAGGTAAAATTTTTGATTACCAGATAAAAGAAGTGCAGGGCAATCTTTATAATTTTAACTTCCAGGTAAAAGAAGAATATTTGCCCAATATCTACGTTTCGGTTTTGCTCCAGTCAACCGAGCCAGGAGTAAAATTTGGGCAAGTCGAGTTCCAAATTAATACCGAAAGGCAAGAACTTAATATTGAGGTCAAATCGAATAAAACTCATTATTTGCCGGGAGAAGAGGTGACATTAGATATTTTAGCAAAAGATTTTGAGGGCAAGCCGGCTTCAGCCGAATTATCATTATCAGTAGTTGATTTAAGCGTTCTGGCTTTAAAAGGCAATCCAAAGAAAAATCCTTTAATATTTTTTTATGGTGGTTTTCCTTTAACCGTCCAAACTTTCTCAAATCTTAAGAATATCTTGGTCGAAGTGGAAGTTTCCACCAAAGGAGGAGGAGGAGAGTCGAAGGAAGCCTTGGCTAATAAAGTGAGGGGAGTTTTTAAAGAGACTGCTTTTTGGCAGGCAGTTTTGAGAACTGACGGAAGCGGCAAGGCTCAAATTAAATTTACCTTGCCAGATAATCTGACTACTTGGCAGACTGAGACGATCGGCATTACAAAAGATACCAAAGTAGGCGTAAATTACCAGGAGTTTATGACGCAAAAGGAATTAATGCTTTTGCCCTTGAAGCCGCGGTTTGTCGTTCCTGGCGATGTATTTTATATCGGCGCTAAGATCTTCAACCAGAGCCAAGAAAAGCAGAAATTAAATATCAAATTTGAAAGCCAGAGTCTGGTTTTAGAAGACGACTCTGAAGAAAAAAAAGTTACCGTTGATTCTGGTAAAACCGAAATGGTTTATTTCAAAGTCCGTTCTCCCAATCAAATTGAATCCGGCGAGCATAAATTTTTACTCTCAGCAAAAAGCGAAAAATTAGAAGACACCGTTATCCAGTACGTAGAAATTACTCCCAACAATACCTATGAAGTAACTGCCACTGCAAATTACACAACCGACAAAATTTCCAAAGAGTATGTCTTTTTGCCTGACAATGTTGTTAAAGACAAAGGAAATCTATCTATAAAGAGTTCGGCAACTTTGGCAGTTTTCCTTTCCGATGCCCTGAACTACTTAATCCATTATCCCTACGGCTGCTCAGAGCAAATTGCAAGCCAGCTTGATGCCATTGCCATTGTTAAAAAGGGTTTAAATCTGCCGAATCTCGGCGATAAGTTAAATTTACAGAAAGTTAAATACGAAGACAAAGAATATTCAATTGAGGAGTTGGTGGATATAGGCTTAGCAAAACTTTACGACAATCAGGGCTCGAACGGCGGATTTTATTATTGGAAACACTGGAGTTATGAAGCCAAACCCGATTTCTATTTGACCTTGCACGTAGTGGACGCTCTTCATAATCTTTCTTTAGCCGGTTTTTCAATTAATCAAAATAGTTTAAATCGGGCAGCTGATTATTTGAGAACAGAAATTAGCAAAGGCAGATGGTCTTATGAAAGTGAAGGCGATTATAAAAACAGATTAATTCTGACCACTTATACCTTATTTAGATTGCCCAATTTTAAAGAAAATGAATTTTTAAAGCAAAATATAGTTAGAATAATCAATGACGATTTATTTTTAAAAGAAAAAATCAGCAATAATTCTTTATCTTATCTGGCAATTTTATTAACTGATGGCAATTTTACCAAGACCTTAAAAAATAAAGTATTTGACGTTTTAGATAATCGAATTAGTATTGACGCCCGGGGCGCATTTTTAGAGCCAAATCAGAATTTTCTTTGGTATTATTACGAGACCCCGATTAAGGATACCGCTTTGTATTTAAAATCCCTAGCGATTGAAAAAAGTTCAAACCCGATTTTAGATAAGGTTTTAAGATGGCTTTTAAATTCCAGGGAGAAAGACGGCGCCTGGGGATCAACCAATAATACCTTGACGGTAATTGATGCCTTCACCGATTTTCTGGAATGGAAAAAAGAGACCGAGTCGAACTTCAAATTAGATTTATCAATTAATAATAAATCTGAAGGAACTTTTAATTTTAATCCAGACACAATCTTAGACCAGTTTAAAAAAGAATTGCCTCTGAGCGACTTAAAATTCAACGAGAATAATATTGTCCAATTCTCAAAGGATAATAACAACAAGCTTCCCAACGCCCTTTATTACGACATGGCTTTAAAATATTATTTGCCTGTCGACCAAATTCCGCCCCGGGACGAAGGATTTTCAATTACCAGAGAATTTTATGGAGTTGATGACAAAGAAAACAAAACTCCGATAGCAGCAGCTAAAGTAGGAGATGTCTTAAGAGTTCATTTACAGATAACCGTGCCAAAATCGAGGAATTTTGTGACTATCGAAGATTATATTCCAGCAGGCTTTGAGATCGTCAACTTAGAGCTGGCTACCGAGCAAAAATCCTTATTGCTGCAAGAAACAGAAATAAAAGAAAACAGCCGGGAATTATACCCCGATTTTACAGAACTTCATGATGACCGCGCTTTTGTATTCAAAGAGAGGGTTGAGTCGGGAATGTACGAATTTGATTATTTTGTAAGAGCTTTGACTAAAGGCAAGTTCTCGCATTTGCCAGCCGTAGTTTCAGAAATGTATTTCCCGGAAAACTTCGGTCGGACCGCCGGAAGCTATTTTGAAATTCAATAATCTCAATCAGTCCCTTGAATATAGATTGTAATTGTTTCTCCAGCTTCATTAGAACCCTCAGCTTTTATTTGATATTGGCCAGGTTTTTGGGGGATGAAAATTACCCTTTCTCCTTCATTCAAAAATTCTCCATTAATAAACCACCTTACATTTTCTTTTGCTTCCAAAATTATCTTTGTGCCTTCTTCCAAAATAAAGAAATCTCCGTCATGAGGGCTTAAAATAAGCGAAACGTCTTTTTCTTTTAAAGTATTGAGGGTTTTTACATAGTCGTCGCCACTCAATCCGTATTCCATATTCTCGCCGTTTTCAAACTCCGCAATTGAACTAAAATCAAAAGGAGTTTTTTTATTATATTCTGAGTTTAAAAGTAATTCCATTACTGAGCTCCAAATATTGCCTGCTCCCATTTGGCCCGACACTCCTTCGGTGGGGCTGTTATCGGCATTTCCAACCCAAACTCCCACCAAAAAATCAGGGGTAAAGCCAACTACCCAGCTGTCTCTAAAATCCCTTGATGTGCCGGTTTTTAAAGCATAATTTTCCTGAAAAAGATTAAGCTCGCTTTTCATCCCAAACTGTTCAATTCCGGTTTTTCTGTCGTTTAAAATTTTATTAACCAGCTGAATGTATTCTGAATTGGCGATTTTCTTCCCGGCTGGAGGAATCTTGCTGGAGTACATTTTTAATTCTTTTAAAACGCCGTTATTCGGAAAAATGGTAAAATATTTAGATAGATCTGTCAGATTCATTTCCAGACTTCCCAAGGCTATCCCTAGTTGATAATTTTCTAAGCTTTGAATTGGCTTAAATCCTAAATCTTTTTCTAAAAATTTGTAAAAATCATCTAAGCCGACATATTCTAAAACTTTGACAGCTGGAACATTTAAGCTGTTTGATAAGGCATAATGTAAATTAACCTCGCCTCTATATTGATAGTCAAAATTTTTTGGATATAAAGGAAAGCCAATAGCGGTAATATACTTATATTCTCTGTCATCAACCAGGGTATAAGGCCTCAAGCCTTTCTCAAAAGCCTTAAGATAGATAAATGGTTTGATGGTGGAGCCAATGGGCCGGGGCTCTTCCAACATATTAATCTTACAACCTTCTTCAGAGTATTCTGGGTCGGGCGAGCCAATCAGGGTTAATATTTCATTTTCCGGCAGTTTTATCACTATTACCGCTCCGTTTTTAGCATTTTTAAATTTTAATTCTTCGATATTTCTTTTTACAATTTCCCTTATTTTTTCAGACAAGTCTTTATCAATAGTTAATTGGCAGATTTTTTGAGTGCTGCTGGCGATGTCGCTGAGTTCGAAAGTAAGATCGCTCAAATGAGAATTTTTTTCCATATTTTTTTTTATCTCCCGAGTGCTAGCGAAAGGGGAAGAAGAAGATTTATCTTCTTCGCCCTCTTGGATGCTATCTATAATTAAATTCTGGTTATCCAATCCCAATTTCTGACTTAAAGATGCGGCAATTTTTTTATTTATCTCTTTGGCTGGATTATTTTCGGTTGGGCTGGAAATAGTCGCCAATAATTGTAAAATTTGGACATCGATCAGCAAATCAGGAGCCGCTTCAAAATAAAGCTGGCTTGCCTGAGCTACTCCTTGGGCTTGATTTCCAAAATAAACAGAATTGGCATACATTTTCAAAATTTCTTCTTTGCTTTGATAAATTTCTAAAGCCAGGGTATAAAAAGACTCGATAACTTTATTTTTAAAGTTTCTTTCAAATTCTTTTCCCAACAGGATTTTTACTAATTGTTGAGAAATAGTGCTTGAAGCTTTTCTTTGGCCTATGCCCAAGCGTTCTAAGCCAGCTTGGAATAAGCTCCAGGGATTAAAGCCAAAGTGATAATAAAAATATCGATCTTCCTTTTTAATTAGAAGCTCTTTAAATCGCGGAGGAATTTCATTTAGATATCTGGCATAATATCCTTTTTGATTCGGCAAAATAACAATTTCCCGATCGAGGCGGTCTTTTAGGATTGTCGATTCTTGACTTTTATAATTAGCTATTAATTGTTTTTGTAAAAAAAAGCCGATAAACAGAAAAGCAAACAGGCAAAGTAATAAAGCTATTCCAAGATTTTTTTTGTATTTAAATTTAAGCATGCTTAGAACATTTTATCATATTATTGACGCTCTTTTTAGCCTTAGCTATAATTAGCTATGATTAGTTATATAAGCAATATAATTTATTATAAGTATGGAAAGAACTTTAGAAGGAAAAAAAGTTGTTATAATTTTAGCCTTTAAAGATTTCCGGGATGAAGAATATTTTGTGCCGAAAGAAATTTTAGAAAAAGCCGGAGCTGAAATTAAAACTGCATCAAATAAAACAGGAACTGCTATTGGCGCCGATGGGGGAGAAGTTGAGATTGACTTTTTAGTTTCTGAATTAAATTCGGCTGAGTTCGCTGATTTACAAAGTAAATCATCTCACGACTCAATACAAAGTATTTCGTCTTTTGATGCAGTGATTTTTATTGGTGGGCCGGGATGTCTAAAAAATCTTGATAATGAAGATTCATACAAGATAGCGAGAGAAGCGGTCTCTCAAGATAAGATTCTGGCAGCCATTTGTACTTCACCGGTGATTTTAGCCAAAGCCGGAGTCCTGTCCGGCAAAAAAGCGACGGTCTGGACAAGCCCGATGGATAAGTCAGCCGTTAAAATTTTAAAAGACAATGGAGCGGTTTTTGAGCAAAAATCGGTGGTGGTAGACGGAAAAATTATTACGGGTTCCGGCCCTGAAGCTGCCGAAGAATTTGGAATGGAAATTATTCAGCTCTTGACAGGAATTTAAATTGATATAATATTAAAACATATCCGCAGACAACAGGTAGCTTATTGAGCGTAAAACCTGTCGAGGAAAAATACACGGGTCTGGACCCCTGCCAATCGGTCGTCTGCGAGAAACGCAGATTTTTTTATTTAATAAAAAATACTACTATGGCTTTAACTAAAACTCAAAAACAAAAAATAATTGATGACTTAAAAGATAAAATTGCCAGACAAAAAGCAATGATTTTTGTTGGAATTACGGGTTTGAAAGTAAAAGAAATTTCCGATTTAAGAAAGAAATTAAAAGCAACTGACAGTAACCTGAAAGTGGCTAAAAAAACCTTAATAGAAAGAGCTTTTAAGGAGAGCAAATTAGATTTTGATAAAAACAAATACAAAGAGGAAATCGCTCTAGCTTTTGGCTTTAAAGACGAAATCTCTCCGGCAAAAATCGTTTATCAGTTCGGTCTCGCCAGCGGAAATCTGAAAATCTTGGCCGGATTTCTTGAAGGAAAATTCAAAGAGGCGGAAGAAATAATTGCTTTAGCCCAGCTTCCAACGAAAGAAGAGCTTTTGGCAAAATTGGTGCGGAGCATAGCTTCGCCAATTTCGAGATTGGTCAATGTCTTACAAGGAAACATTAAAGGTCTAATAACTGTTTTGGCAAAAGCCAAAACGTAAATTTTTAATTACCAAGCGTTAGCGAAGGTGGAAAAGAGGATTTATCCTCTTTGACCTTCAATTTTTAAACTTATGACAGAAGAAAAAAAAGAGGAAAAAAAAGAGGAAGTCAAAGAAGTGAAGGTTCCGGAAAAGTTCAAAAAACTGGTTGATGAGATTGGAAAAATGTCAGTTTTGGATTTGGCTGAATTGGTTAAGGTTTTGGAAAAGAAATTCGGAGTGTCGGCCGCAGCTCCGGTAGCTGTAGTTGCAGCTCCTGCCGGCGCAGCACCCGGAGCAGATACTGTAGAAGAAAAGAGTGTGTTTAATGTTGTTTTAACTGTTGTTGGCGACAAGAAAATTGAGGTGATTAAGGTAGTCAGAGATATTGCTGGCAAAGGATTGAAAGAAGCCAAGGATTTAGTTGACGCTGCAGCTTCAGGCCCTCAAATGGTGAAAGAAAACGTCAAGAAAGAAGAAGCAGAGGATATGAAAAAGAAGTTTGAGGCAGCCGGAGCAAAAGTGGAATTGAAGTAAAATTACCGAGAAAATTCATCGTAAGAATTTTTTGCATTAAGTAGTTTTGATTTGACACCGATATTGATGTATTCTAAAATTAAAGTGTAATATGACTAAAACATTAGATTTCACTAAAATTATCAAAAAATACAAAGGTAAATGGGTAGCCCTAACTGAGGACGAAAAGAAAGTCATTTCTTCTGTAAAATCAGCTAAAGAAACCTTAGAAAAGGCAAAAAAAGAGGGTTTAGAAAACCCGATTCTCTTTAAGGTGCCTATTTCTGTTTTGCCATATGTTGGGGGAAATTCGCTTGTAAAATAATTTAATGCAATTTCCTTACAAGAAATTTAAATTAGCTGATGGAACTGAGTTATTAAAGCCAATCATTCCGATTGGGCTTTTATTTAATGGAAAGCTAATTAGATACGAAGCTTTAATAGATTCTGGAGCCGATTTTAATATTTTTAATTAAGTTTATATTGTGCAAAGGTATTATAGAAATTACCCCCGAGCGGAGTTAAGATTAATAAAAGGTAAAACTTATATTTTACTTGAAATCAAGCCCCACCCAAAATAAAAGAAGTGAAAAATATGAAACTAAACGAATATCAAAAACTTTGTAAAAGGACTGCAAAGAAATTCAACAGTAAAGAAAAAGAAATATTGACTTGGGGTCTGGGAATTGCCGGAGAAGCAGGGGATGTCGCTGGTTGTATTAAAAAGACGTTTTCACATGGCGATAATCAAAAGAATGGAATAAAGGAGAATTTAGGAGATACCATGTGGTACGTGGCGATGATTTGCGATTTCTTCGGTTGGAAGTTAGAAGATATTATGAAGGAAAATATTGGAAAGCTTAAAAAAAGACACCCCAAAGGTTTTTCTAACAGAACTGCCAAAAAGGACAAGAGAAAAGACTGGAATGAATAAATATTGTCGTTGGTGCCGTAAACATATAGTACACAAAGAAGGAAAGAAATAAACAGAGAAAAAGTTGAAATAATTAGAAAAATAAGATTAAATTTATGAATGATCGAGCTTTTTCCAAAATTGGGATCCTGATTACTTTAATTATTCTTGTTGGCGGAGGAATTTTAGTCTGGCAGCAATGGTTACGGCCAGAAAAGAAAATAGAAATACCAGAAGGAGAAATATCGGGATATGATATTTATCAGAAATCGATAGCGAAAGGCTATATAAAGGAAGTAAAGCTTTATTATAAGGGCGAATTTTTGGAACCAGGGTTTTACGAACTAGAAGACTATTGTTATGTTGGTTCACCAGATAAACCTTCTTCTGAAGGAGATCACTTAAAAGAATATTTCATTGTCAGTCCTAATATATTATTTTTTTCTGACAGAAGGTGTAATTGTATTAACGGCGCTTGTGTTAAACCAACATCAGTTGCTAATTGCACTGAAACAGATAATGGCAAGGATATCTATACGAAAGGGAAAATAGTAGGGATAAATAAGAATGATGATTTCATTTCAGAATTTGAGGATTATTGCACTGAAGATGGGTCGATGCTTTTGGAAGGTTTTTGTATGAGCGGAATGACTTATTATTATGACTGGATTTACTGTGAAGCTGGATGTGAGGAGGGAAGGTGTATAGAAGGGATTCCAGATTTTTTACCGGCTGATTGGCCATTTAATAAATGCTACGATTCTGATGGGGGAGAAAATTATTATGTTAAAGGAGAAACATATGGAGATTATGAAGGCGATGTTGTAGAGACCTTCGTTGTTATAAAAGATGTGTGCCAGAATGAAAATCAGCTTAATGAAAATTTCTGCATAGATGACAAACGAGTTAGGAGCGTTGGAATAAAGTGTCAATGTTCTGATGGAATTTGTCTTAGGTGATTTCTGTGGTGAAATAGTGTCAACTTTGTTTTTTAGATTTTCTAGAGGGCAAAACAAAGTCCATTAAAATCAAGAAATTAAATAATTTTATTTGAAGTCGCCGTAAAATCCGTGTATTGAATTGAAAAAATTCTGTAAATTTTGTCGGAAACATACGGTACATAAGGAAAGTCGCAAATAGGCACACATTTGAGTTTAAGGAAATTATATCTGTGAAATAAAAGTCGCTAATTAGGCATTTTTTGATAGAATGAGATAATATGCAAAAAATTATTAGTTGGATATTAATTATTCTTGGAGGAATAGGGCTTATCAAAAGTATTTTAGGTATGGTTGAATACTTTCGGTTGTTCACCCAGTTTATTCAAAAGGAAGGAACTTATTCTGCTTTGTTTTCTACCGATTATCCTTATGAAGCCATCTTGTTTTTAATAATTTTAATTCTTGGAATTTCTATTCTGAAAAAAAATAAAAGAGCTACTTTGTTTATTCTTTCAATCTCCAGCTTTTTATTTTTCTTGTTCTTTACTTACCTGGGTTTTATGACTCTTCGGTTGGCGGAGACATTTTCGGAACTAAATGTTGCGTTTCCACTTTATACTCGCATATGGCTCATATTTTACTGGCTTCCTCCAATAATATTCTTAGCTTTGGCCATTTGGTTATTATCAAAGTATAAAAAAAGTATGAAATAGATGGGTTTCGGTTTTGCTTAATTAGTATTTAGCAACACACACTTTGCATAAAGAGATGAAAAAGTAAGATGGAAATAAAAATTATAAAAGATCCAATAAGTAAAAAAGAGCTTGTTGATTTTGCGAAAGAACAATTTGGTAGTTTGATAAAAGTAGTTGTTGATGTTAATCAGGGGATAATAGCCGTGGGTGGCGAAATGCATGCTGATGAAGAAGCAGTATTAATTGAACAGGAAGACTCAAAGCGGGAATATACTTGGGGCATTAATCTTTATCCGGAGAAAAGCGGAGAAGAATTGATAGAGTTTGATTCAATAATTAATATTAAACCTTCCTACGGTAATCGTTCACGAGAGGTAGAAAATCCAGAAACAAGGGAGAAGATTAAAATTATTATAAATAAATTAGTTGTATAAGGCGAAGAGGACTTTGTCCTCTTCTTCACCTTCTTTTCTATAAATAGAAACTCGGTATATGAAGATTATTCATAAAGAATTGGCTAAAGGAAAATGGTTTCAGCTTTCACTCTTTGAACAGCTCGGAAATATCGGCAGCGAAGTCAGCCGCGCCCGGCGATGGTTCAATGAAGACCAAAAACTTTACGAAGAAGCTGTTTTAAGAACGCTTGAGTTATTTGACTTGACGCTTGCAGACCCGCGCTGGAAAGGGCGACTAAGAGAAATTGCACGCGCCAGAGAAATATTTTGTGACGCCATTACCGGCGGCAAGGAATATAAAAGCTCCCTTGAGAATCTTGATCGTTACTTCTTTTGTTACGCTTTTGCTGCACGGATTTCTGTAAATAAAAAAGAAAATTAGTTCTTTTAAATCTTTTAAAAAGGAGGTGATAGATAATGAGTATTTTTGTAAGTAATCATCCCTTAGTAGTGGACAAAGTTAATACGCTCAGGCGTATTAAGCTCAGCACAGAGGAATTCCGAGAAACTTCTAAAGAGTTGACAACCTTACTGATGTATGAAGCTACCCGGGATTTATGCTTAAAAAAGAGAAGAATCAAGTATTGGTCGGGTTACGGAAGTTTTTCTTTTCTGCCCGGTAAGAAACTTGTCATCATCCCTATCTTGAGAGCCGGAATTGGAATGCTAGCAGGCGCACTTCAAATTGCCCCTGGACTAAAGACAGGTTGTATTGGACTTTACCGAGACCATCAGACATTAAAGGCTATCCGGTATTATGTGAATCTGCCAAACAAAATGAATGAGAAAATAGCTTTTATCTTAGATCCAATGTTAGCTACAGGGAATACTTTGGTGGAAGCCGTAAATATTGTTAAAGATTCAGGCTGTAAAGATATCCGGGCGATATGCTTTGTAGCTGCTCCTAAGGGATTAAAACAGTTAAAAAAGAAACATCCAGACCTAAAAATTTACGTAGCGGCAATAGATGAAAAGTTAAATGACATTGGTTATATTGTCCCTGGCTTAGGAGACGCCGGAGATAGGATGTTCGGAGTCGAATGAATTAATTAATATAAAACAAAAAAGAGGGTTAAATTTATTTTCTAACCCTCTTTTTATTTATTTTTCTTTTGGAATAAGATTTTCATAGAAAAATTTTACCCATTCCTCTCCTATTTTTTTTACCACAAAGTCTGGTTGGAATTTAGAACATGATTTTTCGAACATTACAGCTGTTAGGAGTTTTTTTATTTTGTTGCCATATTTCTTTTTTAAAAATCTAACTGTTTCCTTGAGCGTTCTGCCTGAATGAGCCAAATCATCTACCAAGAGGCACCGTTTACCAATAGTTTTAGTTGTCATCACTAAGTGCCTTGAAAAGATTATATTTTCTTCCGGAGAACGCTTGTTATAACTTTGAGCAGCCATAACAGCTAAGGGAATATCTCCTAATCCGAAACTGAGAAATAAACTAGGTACAGTTCCTCCTCTTGATATGCCAATTACCATGTCAAATTCTTCTTCCGAAGCTCGTACTATTTTTAACAACTCTATCATTAACTCTCCGTATTTTTTCCAGGAAACCTTTATCTCCTTTTTTGTTTTCAAAGTTCACACCTCCTTTTTTGTTTGGCGAAGAGAACTTCGTTCTCTTCTTCACCTTTGCTTTCACTGCATGAAAGCTCGGTTTTAGATTGCTTTATAATTACTTATTTGTCAATAGGATTTCTTAATAAAAAGGGCTCTGATTTCAGAGTCCTTTTTTGAAAATATTAACCAAGTAATTTTCCTTGATTGTTCAGTTTAATTTTCTTCCTTTGCCGGCTTTCTCGTTCCTGAACAACCGGCCTTATTTTTTTGAGGGCATTTTCTAAAGTATGATAGATTCTATCCTCTCTACCTTTTGTTAAATGTTTTGGCAATTGAGCTAAGCGTTGAATTTCCCGGGACCTCACTCTTTTTAAATAAGGCATGACTTTTATTGATAAAAGTCCGGCCAGAAGATTGTTTTTGCCTCCGGAAATTTCACTGACGATTCGCTTTAATCTTTCATTTTTTACTCCTTCTTGCAGTTCCTTTAAAAATTTAGCTAGTCTTTGATAAACCAAGACAAAAATCCTCTCTATTCTAAGCTTTTCCTCAATCAATTTCCGGGTTCTTAATATTATCCCCCAATTTATTTCTTCAATTTCATTTAATCTTTCGAATAAATCAACCGTAGCTTTACTAGTTTCAATTGGCACTTTTTTAGATTTTCCCCCCTTTTTATTCTTAAGTGGTGGTATCTGCTTCAATCTTGTTTGGGCTTTTAATTTGAATTTATTGGTCACTCGGCCAATTTCTGCCTGACATTTTCGAAAAGATAAGCGAATAGAATTTCGCTCTGCCCGGCTTAGTTCCTGGGGCTCTAAAAATTTAGCAGTAACTTCTTGAAGGATTTTGATTACTTTACTCAATTCTTGTACTTCTCCCGGCAGGAGCAACTTCCATTTTCCAATTTGGATTTTCACTCCCTGATATCGGTCAATTATGTGTGTTCCTTGTCTTATAGCCCCATTAATACTTGGCAATACATTCTCAATCAAATTCGGTTCCTCACCCCAGAAAACTCTTAACTTTCCTTTTGTATCAACTAAGATTTTCCGGCTGATTCTCTGAGCTATTTTAAAATCAACTTCCGAGTTATTCATTCTAATCCTCACCTCCTTTAAATAATATTTGTTTTTTTTAAAAAACTGATATTAACTATAAAAGATATTTGGCTAATTGTCAATTTTATGTTCTTTACTTTTTTCAAAAATCTGGTGTAATCAAAACATAGATATTTAAAAAAATAATGAAGAAGGAAGATCCCGAAGAATAAAAAAAGAAGTTTGAAGCGGCCTCGGAAATAAAAAAACAGCAAGAGGTTTGCTGAGTGAAACAGAACAAAATGTTTAGAATTTTTATTTAAACCTTTTGAGCATTAATCGACTTCATAACTTTAAGGCAAAGCAACTTTTACTTCATCAATAATCGGTCTCGCAGTTCTTACTGGTATTCTCTGTTTTTGAGAAGCCAGTTCTTCTAACCATAGCTCTAAAACTTCTTTTGCCTTTTCTTTCGCTTCCTCGAAAGTTCTTCCAAAAGTAACGCAGCCTGGAAAATCAGGAAAAGAAACATTATAACCACCTTCCTCGGCTGGATCGAAGATCGCGAAATAAGATAAAATTTTTTGAACTTTTTTAGCCATATTAATTCCAATTTATCAGATTATATAATGTTGTCAATAGAATTAAATGGTAAAAAAATTTGAGGAAGCCGGCGCCAAAGTGGACTTAAAATAGACAAAACCGCCGGAACCCTCTCAAACTTTCACTTGATTTGTTTTTTAGCGAGAGAATTAAAGATGTTTTGAAAGAATTTTTTAACTTTCTGCGTTAAATTTTTTTGCGGGACGAGCAAAAGCGGAGACAAGGAATCAAGTTGGGCGGCCAATTCGTTGATTTTGGCGAGCAATACCGTCGGTTCCACAGCAACGCCGAATTTCCGTTCAACTAATTTAATTAGTTTTTGCAGGTTATATTTCGGTTTATTGTTTAAATAGCAATAGAGGTCAAAAACATCCTTGGGCTCCTGCCGTTGGTAAGACGACAAGGTTTTATTCACCATAATATCGGTTAAGGGGTCAATTTTAAGAGATGTTTTAGGCACGGCTCTTTAAATAATTTTGAAGCAACTCTTTAAGCGATGGGTTAATGTCAAGTTTCGGGAGATATTTTTTAAGGTCGGCCCTGCCTAATCCCGAAAGATCGCCAAACCGAAGTTTGCGGCTGAGATACCATATTTTTACTTTTGGATTGGTTAAATCAATTTTTCTGATGTCGTAATCCCAAAAAATTTTGTCTTTTTGTTTATTCATTAATCTAATATTATTTTAGCACAAAATAGACATTGAATCAATTAAATCAAACGGAGTTCAGCCCCGGTCGCCTAAATAAATTGGGTGTGTTTGAGACGGCCGGCGCCAAAGTAGAATTGAAGTAGAATAGCATTTCGAAATTTTTAAAATTTCAAACCTCTAAAGGCTTGATTTTTTTATGGCTGTCAATATAGCCCAAAGGACGATTTTTTGGTAGAATGAAATTGATATGAAAAAAATTATTGTTCCAAAACCGAAAAACGATTCTCTTATAGCACAATTAGGAGTATTGTATAAAACTTTTATAAATGCTGAAAATAAAGAGGATTTGGAATTTGATTTATCTTTAGTAGATTGGATTTATCCTTTATTGATATTGCCCATAAGCGCATATATAAATAACTCTCACAGTACATATAAAATAAATTCATCCAATAGAATTAAAACATATCTGGAAACGATAAACTTCCCGAATGGTATAGACTCTATTTCTTCATTTCAGCGAAAAATCCAAAAACATAAAAGTTATATCCCAATAAGCGTATTAAGAAAAGAAGAGGGGATTAAAAGGGAAAGGCTGGAGGCATTGTTTGCAGAAAAAATTTACGAAATACTTGGTAATATTTCAGGAGCGCAAAATGCTGTTTGTTATCCTATTGCAGAGTTGGTAACTAATATATTTGAGCACAGTAAAAAAGATGTCGGATTTATTTTTGGCCAATTCTATCCTACTAAAAATTACTTGGATATTTGTATTGTTGACTGTGGCAGGGGATTCGCCGGCGCATATAAAGAAGAAAAGAATTTAAGACTATCTGATATTGACGCTATTTCTGAAGTAATGAAAGGCAATTCAGTTAAACCTGAAAAAGAAAGAGGTTATGGCATTTGGACATCTAAAAAGATAATATGCGATCTTTTAAAAGGGGGAGGATTTATTATGATATCAGGTTCTGCTGGTCTGGTTTCCGAAAATAAAAAAGAAAGATTGGTGTCTTTCCCTAATTTTTATTGGCAGGGAGTAATTATCGCTTATAGGATGCCAAGACCAACGGGGGTCCTTGATATTACCCCTTTTTTAGAATAGTATTTATGCTATAATTAAAAATATGAAAAACATTAAAAAAGAAAAGAAAACTTCAATAAATATCGCTAATTTACTGGCGCCAATTATAAGTTCTCGTGACATAATTGATATATTGGAGAAATTCATAAAAAAAACTGACACTCAATCGGTTGAGTTGAATTTCATTGACGTAAAATTCATTTCGCGTTCCGCCGCCCACGCTCTATTATTACTGAAAGAGAATCTACTGGCTAAAAAAGCCATATCTTTTGTTAATGTCAATAAAGATGTGGCGGAAATGCTGCGTACCGTAGCCGCAAATAGGATTGTTCCTAAGTCGCAAAAACCAAAGTTTAATCCGGAAAAGACCAATATAGATTCTTTATTGAAAGAAGCTTTAACTTAAAAATCAAAAAGAAATTTGAGGAAGCCGGAGCAAAAGTTGACTTGAAGTAGAAATTCTGTTAATATAAAATAGTTGTTAATTAAAAGGTCGAAATCTTGTTAATGGTATAAAAATAATTTTAAAAAATGAAAAAAATTTTTAGTATTATTCTTGGTTTAGCGGTTTTATTTAGCGTTTTATCCTTGCCAGTTGCGACCCGAGCGGTTTCCAGTACCTCATCAGTCCAAGAACTGTTTGCTTCTCTTCAGGAGCAAATTGCCAGATTAAGAACCATGATTTCAGAGTTAACTACTCAATTGGAATCATTAAGACAAGCAGAGGGCGAAGTAAAAGAAACAGTAAAAGAGGTAAAAGGAACGCTTCAACTTATAAAACAGTTGAGAGTAGGCATGACCGGAGATGATGTTAAAATATTACAGGAATTCCTGGCTACCGACCCCGATATTTACCCAGAAGGATTAATCAGCGGTTATTTCGGGCCGATGACAGAAAGGGCGGTGAAAAAACTTCAAAAAAGAATGTGTCTTGACCAAGTGGGGAATGTGGGGCCAAAAACAATGTGGAGAATAAATGAATTGCTTACAGAGGGCGCAGGTAAGTCAGGCAAAGTTCCACCGGGACTTTTGACTGCTCCGGGAATCCAGAAAAAACTTTGCGCGACCACAACTCCCGACACTATTGCTCCTGTTATTTCCGATGTTATAGCAACCAGCACCACTGCCACCACAACCCAAATTAAATGGCTTACCAATGAATTAGCAAACAGCAAAGTATGGTATAGCACTTCAACTCCGGTTGTTGCAACCACTTCAACCGCTTCGGTAAGCTCCACTGATTACGTTTTGAACCACAGTATTGCGCTTTCTGGTTTAACGGCAAGCACGACTTATTATTATTTAGTCTTTTCGGCTGATACATCAGGCAATACAACAACGACAATAGAAAAATTATTTACGACATTGGGTCAGTAAACTTAAAATAGGTAGGATATATAGACATACAGAGGGTAGGACATTTACCGCTTGACAGGATTTTTTTGATTTGCTAATCTCTAAACAGAAACAGAATAACTACCGTAAGGGATTAGAGGAGGGGATTCATGCGGAGGAATTGTGATATCTTTAATCCTGAAAAAAATTGAAAGAAACAATTGGAACGGTGATTTTTTGTTTGCAAATTTTCAGCACAGTTTTTGACCGCGTTTTTTATTTTTGAATTTCTACTACTACCGAGTGTGGATAACTTTAATTTGACATTTACTAAGTGATAAATTAAATTAAGAAAGCCAGTGGAATCCGGGCTTTAGTTCGTCAAAAACCGAGCCCCGCTCACAGCGGGGCGAAGGAGAAGAAGAGAACGAAGTTCTCTTCGCCTAATGGATTAAGGCTTGGACTCCACAAAATCGGAGGTTTCCAATTGGGAGTTGAGCTTCCTCTAAAAAAGAGGGAGCCAGAGCTCCCTCGATGGGGAGCTGAGCTCCCGAACGGAGTTTTGTGTAGACCAAACAAAGGTCGCGTTGGCCAAAATTCTTCGCCAATGAGGAAATAAATAATTGGTCAACGAAGATAATAATGGCGAAGAAAAATAACAAAATAACAAAAAACTAAAATGAAAAAGAAAATTGCATTAGGTTTAGTGGCTGTTGTTGCTGTTGTAGGTGCAGTAGCTGCGATGTCAGCTTACGAAGCCCACGTCATCAACGTAACAGCTCACATTGAAAATGCTTTAGCTGTAAGCGCAGAAGCATTAGAATTTGGCACTGTCTTCCCACAGGAATATCTGACAAGAGATTTCACAATTAGTTTAAGTGAATCTTTTTTGGCAGAAGGTAATGCCGATGACGTTAATTATGTCATCAATCAGAAGGTAAAGTGTTGGGACAACAATACAACAACGCCAGAATATGCAGCAGTAAATTACTGGGATGAGAATTGCCCAGCCGATTATGTGCCAATGGAAAATCTTTGCCCTTTCTTGTCGAAATTGCCAGTAGAAGAAGCAGGAGAATACAATGACACCGGTGTGCCGAGTTATTTCATAGATTCTAAAATAGGTTGTACGACTCGCAATGATGCAGTAGCTCATCAAGCAGTAGGTAAATTAGCCAAGAGTGAAAAAGATACAGTTGATACCTGGACAGTGGACTTGAAAGTTCCGCCAGTTGCAGAAACAGTAGGCCAGGATTGGCCAGAAAATTGTGCTGCCTGGACAGTTCCAATTGATGGAACTGACTATGGATGCGATCTCTGGATAGAAGTAACTGGTATTAGCCGAGCTCCAGAACAAGAAGAAGGTAATACTGTTCTGTCTCTGGAAAACAAGCACGGCGAAGGTTGGTTTATAACAGTGGATGGGACTTATGGCACATTGGAATTTAATCCTTGTGACACACCATTTGCTTTCACTCTTACAGCCAATGGTTTAACTCCAAGCACCGACTACAGCTTGATTTATTATGCTGATGGTTGGCCAGGAAATCACCCAGGCGCTTTGATTTGGAACGGTATGACTGATGGCAGTGGAAATATTAATATTTCCGATAGTACAGAGTTAGGAATAGATCTTCCAACTTTACCTGATACAAACTATCCAGGTGCTAAAATCTGGTTAATTCCAAGTTCTGCCTACGATGAGTCAACAAAAAGCGTTACTGTTTGGCCATACACTGACAAGTGGTTGTTTGAGTACAACCTGATTCAGTATGAGGAGGTGTGCGACAAATAATAGAAACGAGGAGGGATAATAAAACATTATGAAAAAGAAAATTCTACTGAGTTTAATTGCAATTGTGGCTGTTGTTGGCGGAGTGGCTGCGATGTCAGCTTACGAAGCCCACGTTATTAACGTAACAGCTCACATTGAGAACGCGTTGTCTGTTTCTCCGAAAGAAATCGCTTTTGGCACTGTATTTCCACAAGAATACGTGGAGAATGATTTTACTATCAGCCTGAGCCAATCATTTCAGGCAGCAGACAGAGTTGATGATGTGAAATATATCATCAAACAAAAGCCAAAATGCGAGTGCGATCTCTGGGATGAAGAAAATTCTCCAGAAGAAAACGCAAGAGTATGCCCTGAAGGAAGATATCTTCCAGTGGGTTACGATACTCATGCATGCCAGATAGGTTACACGGCGATGCCAGATCTTTGCCGTTTCTTGTCTAAAATGCCGCAGGATCCAAATGAAACGGAAATTGGCGAACCAAGCTATTACGATCCGGGAGCAGATGCTTGTCTGCCTTCGATTAGGCCAGCAATTCAAGCTTCCGGTAAATTGGCAAAAAGCTTGGAAGATTTCTCGGACACCTGGACAGTGGACTTGAAAGTTCCGCCAGTTGCGGGATATATTGGCCAGGACTGGCCGGAAAGCTGCGCTGATTATACAGTACCAACTGACGGTGTTAATTACGGCTGCGATCTCTGGGTTGAGGTAACTGAAATTTCTCTGCCGCCAGACCGCTTTCCGCTTGAAGGCACTGCCTACATCGGATATGAGGACTGGACGGATGGTGATCTTGACTATAATGATTTCGGCATGGATTTTTACGCCCAAGAATTCTACGACACAATCGGGGGTAAAGATTACCTCACGAAAGTCGTTATGAGCTTTGAGGCTGTAATTTATGATTCCGGTGCGGAACATTATATCCATATCGAAAGGCCATTTAACGGGTCTTATACTTACAATGTGACTCGTTCGGTGCCGGCTTTGGCAAGCGAAATTGCGGCAGGAGCACATTCCGGTTCTGGTGAATTGGATGTTGTGCTTTTTGATACCGTGAAGTACGCTTGGCCGCAGATAAATATCGGCGAGATTGTAACAATCGAAGTGATACTCGATGAGCCGTTGCTTAATCTAAGAACACCATTAGTTGCGCCTCGGCCGGATTTAGATCCATTTATGGCAAATTACGATCCATGGGAAAATCCGTATGCCGGAGTAGTCGGAACATTTGAGATTGGCCATATTGAAACAATTGGAAGCACAGCAGCGCAAAAATATACCTCAATACCTGTTCCAGTTGGCACTGAAGTCCCATTCATATTGGTGATTCCAAAGACCGACTGGAGAGCGCCGCATGAGGATACAACCATTACTGCTCCTTATCCGGAATTCGTTCAATTCTACGCTGGCCCAGTAGCCAGTTGGAATTTCGCATATGATGAGTGGTATTTGCACCTCGATCCAGCGCATAACTTTATTAATTACGGAGGACTCGCGTTCTAAAGAAGATTTGATTGTTAATGAACTCCCGCTTTTTCCTTGTGGCGGGAGTGATTAGCAATCAAGAAATAAATAAAAATTAAAAGGTCAAGAAATTAAAAAAATAATAAAAATATATGAAACACAAAATCATATTATCGTTAGTCGCAGTGGTCGCAGTAATCGGCGGAGTTGCCGCAATGTCCGCCTACGAGGCGCACGTAATAAACGTGACGGCACATATTGAAAACGCGCTGACGGTCAACACCACTCCGATAGAATTCGGAACCGTTTTTCCGCAGGAATATTTGGAAAAACAGTTTGACGTGAAACTCAGCTCTTCTTTTATAGCAGAGGATAGGGTGGATGACGTTACATATATTATAAAGCAAAAGCCAATGCCAAAAGGCGACAGAAACGCGAAAATTACGGTTTGCAATGAAGAAAAAGATTTTAAGGAATATGTGGTTTATGCTTACTGCCATTATTTCACGCCGGAAAATCCGGGATATGTGTGGGCTGACGGATGTACCTCAAATAAAATTGATTACTATGATTATTGCTATTTAAGCTTGTGCCCGTTTTTGTCCAAGACCGACGGTGATCCGGCAGATGAAAACGATACTTCGCACGTAAGTTATTATATTGACCCGACGCCCGCTTCACCAAATAGCGGAGATGAATATTGTGAACCGACTATTGTTAATGCTTCAGGAAAATTAGCAAAAAACGAGGGAGATATTTCAGACACCTGGATTGTTGACTTGAAAGTGCCGCCGGTAAAAGGATTTATCGGCCAGGACTGGCCAAAGACCTGTCCTTATGTTGAGGAAGATAACCAGAGTTATGGTTGCGAATTATGGATTGAAGTGACGGGGATAAGTATGCCCCCGACTATTTGCGCGGAAAAAGCTGATGTAATGACAGTTCTTGATAGGTCGGGCAGTATTAGTTCGGTTGAACTCGTTGTTTTGCAAAATGCCGCCCTGGCTTTTGTAAATGCTTTAAATCCTTCAACCGACGGCGTGCATATGGGCCAGACAAGTTTTGCAGATAATGGCACTTTAGATTTGCATCTAACCGACAACAAAACCGCAATTGAGACGGCAATTAATAATCTTACTACCGCCGGCTACACCAATCTTTACGAAGGAATTAGCTTAGCGAAAACCGAGTTAGACAATCCGGGCGATAGCCACGACAGGGAAGATTTAGATTCTCCTGATTTTATGGTGATTATCACTGATGGCGATCCCAACAGGCCGGTCGGAGCGGATCCTAAAGCGCTCGCCAAAGGCGCAGCCGATGCCGCCAAGTCAGCCGGAGTTACGATTTTTGTCGTCGGCGTCGGAACAACACCAGATACTGCTGACTGGCTTAGAAACAACATTGCCACCAGCCCGGCGCATTACTTTGACGCCATCGACTGGGATGATTTGCAAGCCATTCTGCAGGGGATAGCCACCTGCCAGGAGCAGCCGAGCGAGAAAGAACTGGCCTGTATTGCTTCGGGAGGAACAGTTCAAACATCGATGTGTTGCCTTGCTACGAGTGATTTTCCAGACCAATGTTCTGTTGGTGCTTGTGGTTGCGCCCCAGAAAATAGCCACGAAGTGAAAGTTTGTAATTGTGGAACAGGGAAATGTTTTGATGGCAACACATGTGTACCTGTACCATTCTAGTAAAAAGCTTTAAGAAATGCGGAAGATAGATTAGAATGAATGATAGCAAGGTCGGAGGGAATAAAATTATTAACCATATAAAAAATGAATATAATTAAAAAAATTCTAATAGGGATATTGGTGATTATTGCTCTATTTGTGATTATTCAGATTGTTAATGCTGCCAAGTATAGAATGGTGGTTAATGTGGTTGAAGGAGAAAACATAATGGGAGTTAATCCTTTGGCTGATAAATTGGATTTCGGAGATTTATCCAGAAACAACGGAATGACCAGATATGTAACATTGAATAGCGGGGGAGGGGTTTCTACTTATATTATGGTTTGGAAGTTTGGAGGAATTTCTGATTTGGTTAAATTAGATAAGAATTATTTTACCCTGAGTCCCGGTGAAGAAGTGAAATTAAGTTTTGAAATTAACATTCCTCCTTCAGCAGAAATCAGAAAATATTCCGGCTGGACTATAATTTTTAGATTACCAAAGTTTTTTTAAACAATAAACCAAGAATCAAAAGCCGAATATGAATAAAGTGTTAAAAAGCACAATTGGTTGGGTTTTATATATTGCCCTTTTAATTGGTTTGGTTTATGGCATTCCAGAGGGTTTGGCTTATGTTTTGAAAACAGAACATCCGATGGCTTCCATTACCTCGGGTTCAATGTGGCCGGAATTAAAAAAGGGAGATTTAATTTTAATAAAAGGAATTGATGGTAAAGAAGAAATCAATATTGGCGATGTTATTGTTTATAGCAATATAAAGGGATTTACTATTCACCGGGTGATAGAGATGAATGAAGATAGTTTAGTAACAAAAGGAGATGCCAATAATGTTAAGGATTCGCCGATTAAATATGAAGAAATTATCGGCAAGGCATTAACTATAAATGAAAAACCATTGAGGATCCCTTTTTTAGGAATAATCAGCGTTTTTATAAATAAAGATAAATTATAGTATTAGAAGAAGATATGAAGAACGATAAAGAAATAAAAATTCCAGTTAGAATAATTGACCTCAGGAGTATTTCAAATAAAGCTCAAAAAGAAATGAAGCTGAGCTTATTAAAACCGTTTCTAAGGAAAGCCGGCAGCTTTATTTTGGCACTTGTTATAATTTCTACTCAGGTTTTATTATTATCTGCTTTTGAAGCTCATGTTATTAATGTAACTGCTCATATTTGTAATTATTCAGAAACCAGAACGCCAGGATACTGGAAAACCCACGAAGAAATTACCACGCAACTTTTGCCGCAAACTTTAGGTTGCGATGCAACGGGTACTACATTCGAGGTTACTACATTCGAGCAAGCTTTTGATATTTTGAACAGTAATGCAAAGGATATGAGAGATAAGTTAAAGAGTCAATTATTAGCAATGAAATTTAATGTTGCATATTATGGTGTTGGAGATTATTATGCTGAATCATGTAATTACGAAGGTAAAGATATACCAATTAATGAAACCATTAATCAGCTTATATCCGAAGCCGATGCTCTTTTATGTGATCCAAGTGCTACAGAGAATGATTTAGAAGTGATAAAAAACAAGTTAGATTGTTTAAATAATCTGCATCAGATAAGAGCCTGCGCAACTCCGTCACCCTTATTAAGTCTTTTCAATTCTAATGTTGAAATAGAAATATCAGATGAAATAACTACCACTACGATTAATATCGAAGCAACCACCACTGAAGCAACCATCACTGAAGCAACCACCACTGAAGCAACCACCACTGAAGCAACCACCACTGAAGCAACCACCACTGAAGCAACCACTACAGAAGCAACTACCACTGACACAACACCTCCAGTTATTACCTTAATTGATTCAGATACAATTAATATTTATGTTGGCGATAGTTATGTAGATCCCGGAGCTACAGCCTCTGACGATGTAGATGGCGATATTACAGCCGAGATTATTGTTGTTAACCCAGTAGACACAAATGTAGCGGGCACATATATCATCACTTATAATGTTTCAGATGTGGCTGGTAATCCAGCTCAAGAGGTCACAAGAACAGTTATTATTTCAGAAAAACCTGCACCACCTGAAATTCCTCCGGAAACTAATCAAACTAATAACAATGAACCTCCTGCTCAATAATAAATTTATAAAAGATAAAAAGTTACTAATTACCTTAGCAGTAATGTTTAGTTTTATTTTAGTTTTAATAACTCTCCAGATGAACATTACAAAGGTTTCAGCTCAGATTGTTCCAGTTACAGTTTCAACTAAAAATTTAACTTTTGACACAGTTTTTCCAGGAGAAGAACTCCAGGGTAATTTTATAGTGACTTACGTAGATGAAGGCGATGGAATCGCTTATAAACTTATTCAAAAGCCCAAACCATTATCACCAGAACACCCAGAATATCCTAATGGTGGTGACCCGCAAAATCCAGGTTACTATCGCAATCTTTGTCCATTTTTAACTAAAGTCAGTAATGAAGGAGAGGGAGATACTGAAGGTCAAGCTTTTGTAGGGCCGGCATCAACAGATTCTTCTGATACTTGGATAATTTATTTTAAGGTACCGGCAATCTTTGGCCATGTCGCTCAAGACCATACAGGTGGTGTGGTCAGTGAAAATGGCGAATACGGCTGCGATATTTCAATTGATATTACCGAGCCATTTCTTATTGATACAATAACCGTGCCATCTAATGGGAGTGTTGTGAATTCCAGTGTTATTTTAGAAAACGGTAAGCAATATCTCCTTAAGGCAAGTGGGACATATGAATATTGGCCTGCTCAATTACCCAGCGCAGGTATAGCTGATGCCAAATATTCTTTAAGACCAGAGGGAAGTTTCAATCCTGGACCTGGTCCACAATGGATAAACGGAGATGATTTGCCATCGCCTTGGACAAATTATTTAGAGGTTTTAGTAAATAATGCTCCTCTGGCTTGGGGGATATATAATAGTAGCCATGTATACTCAGTAAATTACACTGGTACTGGCAACACGATAAACTTTAAGATCTTGGATGATTATTATGGAGATAATTCGGGTTCTTTGACCGTTCAGATTTACGAAATGCCGTAATTAAACCAGTAATACGCTTACTACAGGCGATAAGCGCGGCATCAATAAAGTTTATTAACGAGCCTGGACGAATTATCCCGTCCCGTCGAGCGGAGAGGAACAGAGGTTTGGACTTCAAAATACAATATACATAAGTGAGGGAGGCCTGCCCGCGCCCGTGCAGGCCTATTTCTTTAAAGAAAAAAGAGAACAAAATTAGCTTAGAATATGCCTAAATACGCTTTATTTTCACCCGAAAACAGAAATTCAGGGCTAAAGAATGAATTATTGAAAATTATGCCCAGAGAACTTATTAAAGAATTTGGAGCTTTTATTTTTGAAAAAAATGCTAACGGTATAAAAATTGCCGCGGTAAATCCGAAAAATATTGTCTTACGACGTTATGCAAAAGAAAGGTTTGATAATAAAGTTGAATGGTTTAGCGCCACCAAGGAAGATGTAGATTTTATACTGAAAAATATTAAAAGAGATTTTAAAAACGAGATTTTACAATTAGCCGCTACTGCCATCGAAAGCAATGAAAATATCACAAAAATTGTCGATGGTATTATGGAATATGCATTTGCCGAAAAGGCAAGCGACATTCACATTGAACCATTAAGAAATGAAATCGTTGTAAGATTTAGAATCGATGGCACTTTGTATCAAATGTTAATCTTGCCTCGTAACATACACCAAGCACTGGTTGCACGCATAAAAATTATCGCTAATTTAAGAATTGATGAATATCGGCGTCCTCAGGATGGCCGCATTGAACCTGAAAGTTTTCCTAACACTTCGCTTCGTATTTCTACTATGCCAACCCTCTTTGGAGAAAAAATTGCCTTGCGTATTTTAGACGATTCCCAGAAAAATATTTCAATTGAGGAATTGGGCTTCTCCGAAGAACAAAAGAATACAATTTTAGAAAATATAGAAAAACCATTCGGCATGATTATTGCTTCCGGCCCCACCGGTTCCGGAAAAACCACAACGCTTTATGCCCTTTTACAGCTTCTTAAAAAAGAGGGTTTTAATATTTCTACGCTTGAAGATCCGATTGAATATGTACTGCCGGGAGTAAATCAGATCCAAATTAATCCTCAAGTAGGCCTTACCTTTCCAACGGGACTTCGTGCCCTTCTTAGACAAGATCCTGATATTATGATGGTGGGAGAAATCCGTGATGCGGAAACTGCCGCAATGGCAGCCAATGCGGCAATGACCGGCCATATAGTTTTTACCACCATTCATACCAACGATGCGGCTTCGGCTTTCACCCGCTTTTTGGAAATGAAAGTAGATGATTTTGTTGTTTCAAGCACGATCAACCTTGTTATTGCCCAGCGTCTTGTCCGCAGAGTTTGTAATAAATGCGCAGAAGAAAGAGAATTAGACAAAGTAACTTTAAAAAAGATTAAAGAGCGTAAAGATGTTATGGCAGCTCTTGAAGAAAGAAAAAAAGGACTTTTTAATAAACTTGATGAAATGACCTTTCGCCGGGGAAAAGGTTGTGAACTTTGTTTTCAAACGGGTTATCTTGGCCGTATCGGAATTTTCGAGCTTTTGAAGCCGAACAAAGAAATACACGATTTAATACTCAGTCACCAATCATCAGAATCGATAAGGGCTGCAGCTGAAAAAGATGGTTTCCGCGACATGATCACCGACGGCATAGACAAAGTATTTTCAGGAATTACTACTTTTGAGGAAGTATTACGAACTACGAAAAACGTTTAGAAATATTTATGGCTAAATTTTCATACAAATTAGTAACTAAAAACGGTCAGATTAAAACAGGTTCTATTTCCGCACTTACAAAAAAAGGCGCAAAGAAAGCGTTATCGAAAGACAGCTCTATAGTTATTTTTATCTCGCCCAAAGACCGCGCTTTCTGGCAAAAAGAAATACCTTTTCTTTGGTCCGGTTTTTCCTCAACAGAAAAAATCAACTTTTTTCGTAATGTCTCCATGATGAATTCTTCGGGACTTTCGATTGTTGAGGCCTTAACAATATCATCAGAGGAAATAAAAAGTAATAAAGTGAAAAAAGCAATAAAGGTAATGGCTGACAATACTATGAATGGTCAAAAATTATCAAAAACAATGGAGCAATTCCCGAAGTATTTTTCACAAGATATTATTGAAACAGTTAACATGGGTGAAGTTTCAGGAGAGCTTAGCCAGACACTCGACCGTATTGCCACTGACCTGGAAAAAAACGCCGAGATTAAAAGAAGAATTGTAAGCGCGTCAATGTATCCTTTGATTATCATTTCGGCGATGGTTGTTGTTGTCACAATCTTATTGTTCTACGTATTACCGGAAATCGGAAAAGTATATCAAGAACTAGATGTAACTCTTCCTCTGTCGACAAAAATATTGCTGACTATTGGTAGCTTTTTAACGCTTCATCTGTATACTTTGTTATTAATAATAGGTTGCATTATGGTTTTATCCTTTTTTTTGTTAAAAATTAAAAAAATACATTATACCCTTCATTATTTAATGCTGAGGATTCCTATTTTTGGAAATCTTATCAAGGAATATAATCTGTTGCTTTTCTTCCGTTCTATTGTATCGTTGATAAAAAGCGGCGTCTCATTAGTTGATTCGGTTGATATCGCCAAGAAAACTATTAAAAATGATGTTTACGAAAAAGTTTTTGAAAATGTTCAGCCTATTTTACTTCGCGGCGTACCTCTTTCCGATATTCTAATTAGTTTCCCTTTTCTATTTACTACCCAAACACGAAAGATAATAGAGGTCGGCGAAAAAACGGGTAAGCTTAATGATTCATTTGGTCGGATAATTAACTATTACGAAAATTCAGTCGAATATAAAACTAAAATGATGACAACTTTAATTGAGCCGGTATTAATGTTGATACTGGGGATTGTTGTCGGCGGACTAGCGATTTCTGTCTTTCTTCCTATTTATAACCTGGTTGACGCATTTTAAATATGATTATTGACAGCAAAAAAACAAAAAAAATTTATTTAAATAATCAAAAAAAGAGAAATGGTTTTTCGCTTGTTGAAATGATCACCGTTATCGGTATTTTCGGCATAATTGCAACTGCCGGTTTTACAGCGTTTAAAGAGGTAAAAAATCGTATTGTGTTAAATGAAGCACAGGCAAATTTGCTTTTTGCTTTAGAGCAGGCGCAAAATCGTGCAGCAACGGGCTTTGGAACAACCACCCACGGCGTTCATATAGAAGAAGAAAGAATTGTAATTTTTGAAGGCAGTGAATATGTTGAGGGTGCCGGCGAAGAAATAGTTCTTCCAAACGTAACCGTATCTACCTATCCGGTCATTAGTGACATCATATTCAATCGAATAAGCGCTTCAACTAACGCGAGTACTACGATTACCATTAACCACAACATAAGCGGTGAGAAAAAAATTACCGTTACTCAAGATGGCAGGATTATCACCCAATAAAAAACAATCAACAATATTTTATAAAGGTTTCGGCATGATAGAAGCCGTTGTCGGCGTTACTCTTGCCTCAATACTTCTGACTGCCTTTATGACATTAACCGTGCAGACTGTTAAAATTAACCGCGCCAACATAAATGAGCTCAAGGCAGATATGTATTTAAAAGAGCTTATTGAGGTTGCAAAAGACCTTGAACAATCGGAAGACTGGAGTACGATAATCGGTTATCCTTGCTCAGATTCTCTGAATCAGGTCTGTCATCCGGCAACTTCGAGTGACATTTCGGGTTACAAATGGGAGTTGGTTTCCGGCATCGAACCGCTTGATAATAATATGAGCCGTTCACTTACCATCGCCGATGTATATCGAGATCAACTTGCATTTCCTAACAATATAGTATTAACGGGAGGCGTACCTGATCCGAATACAAAAAAGATCATCGGAGAAATTCACTGGAATGACGGAAGCCATTCTCCGATGACGCTTGAAACATATATCTATAATTACAATACTCCCTAATTTTTATGCTTATGAAAAGATTATTTAAAAACAGTGAAGCCGGATTTACTTTATTAGAAACAATTATTTCTTTGTCTTTGGGTATTTTAGTATTGAGTATAATTATGGCTGTTGTCGTTCCCGGATTAAGAAATATACTTACTATAACCCGGGTTGAAAAATTACACGTCAATGGTATATTTTTACTGAATACTTTAACTTATTGGATAAAGCAGGCTGAAGACCTTAATGTACCAACCCAATCTAAGCTTGAAATTAAGCTTCCCGATTCTCCGGTAAAAACCGTTACAAAAAATGGCAATAGCATAACACTTGATAATATTCCGTTTAATACCGATGACATTGAAATAACGGAGCTTACTTTTACCAAGATGGCAAAATCGGTTCGGGTTAATCTCACCATTAAAGCTAAGGGGGGAGAAGAAACGCTTCCCATTACGACAACCATTGCTCAAAGAAATAGCTTTTAAAATTATGCTTTTTTATAGAAAAGATAAAGGAATAATAAGTCTCGTTGCCATATTAACTATTGGCCTTTTTGCATTAAGCGCCGTAACAATAAGTGTAATGGGTGCTTTTAAAGAATTAAAAAAAAATAGAAATAACGTAATGGGGGAACAATCTTTTTATACTGCCGAAGCCGCCTCCAGAGAAGGTGTATACCAATATCGTAATAACACTTCTTCCTATTCGGGGGGAACGCTGTCACTCGATTCATCTATCAATAATATTTTATCTGACTCCATTTCCATCACCGTTGATGATACTTCTTTGCCCTGGCCCTATTTAGAGATAATTGGTGTTGCAGAAAATAAAACTAATCGTCGCGAGGTGGTATACACTCTCACCGAATTTCCGGAAGGTTTAGCGTTTGATTATGCCGTTTATTCAGAAAATAATATGAATTTTGGTGGAAGCGCCACTGTAAATGGGAATGTTTTTGCAAGTAATACAATATCTTTCACTGGCTCTAACGCAGAAATTAATGGAGATGCTTTCTCTCCAAGCGATATAACTAATACTGATAATATTAATGGTACGGCATATTCAGGCGTAATTCCTATTCCCTCTCCACAAATAGATCTGCAACCTTATTATGACATAGCCTCAACTTCAGGAACTCTTTTTACTACCACAACCGATGCGCAAACATATCTTAATGGTAATCCAATAACGGCGGTTGTTTTTGTAGATGATACAAGTGCCGAAACAGATATACAAACTGTCAACCTAACGGGAAGTCTAGCTGTAAATGGTAATCTCCGTCTCAGAGGCGGAACTGTAATAACTGCGACAAATAATTACGCAGCTGTTGTAGTCGATGGTAATCTAAGAATAACAGGTGATACTACGATTAATGGAGTTGTTTATGTTTCGGGAAATACAACCTTTGGCGGAGGTAACAATACCATTAACGGTTCACTTATCTCTGTTGGTGGTACAAGTATCGCTGATATTACAGGACATACAACGATTTATTTCAGTACAACTACCGTTGCAAATTGGCAAAATCTCACTGGCTTATCAACTACTACAACTTCAACTCTAAGAATTACTCAATGGAGAGAACAATAAATAATTGGCAAGAAAGATAAAAACCAGTTAATGCTTGACATATTTATATAGCTGTCTTATAATAAGCTCGATTAAAGATCAAGAGAAATATAAATAAAATATAAAAATATGAAAAAATTTATTTCTACTCTATTAGTTTTCTCACTTTTTCTGGTTGCGGGCATTGCTATAGCCCAGGGAGCAGCTAAAAATTCTCAAGATGATTTGAAATATACAATTCCGGAACAAGATGGAACTTATGATGTCCTAGGTCATCCGGAATTAAAACTGCGGGTGTTTGTTTATCATGAAAAGCCGGATAGGCCTGGAAAGCCAACACCGCCTTCACCACAAGAAGTTTGCGGGTTATCAGATCCTAATCCAAATGAATTGGTTATATCTGCCGGCTGGACAATTCCTAACACGTGGAAGTATAGGTTGAACACCTTAAGCGTTCCTTCTACTGTTGGTGCGGGCGATTTACCCGTGATCGCGAGCAATGCTTATAAACAATGGACCGATGCTATCAATAATCACAATAATCAAGTAACAATTACTGAGGGTCTTAATACAACAGTCGACCGGGCGTTTTTGGACGGCCAAAACATTATTGCTTGGGCTCGGACATCGGGCAGCGCTTTGGCTATATCGTATATTTGGTATAACCGCACGACCGGAGTGGCAACCGAAGTGGACACTATAATGAATAAAAAATTTACCTGGTATTGGTCTAATCCCCAAGATTGGACTCAGAGCCAATGTGCCTATCAGGGCGTGTATGATGCGCAGGATATTCTTACTCACGAGCTAGGTCACACAATGGGATTGGATGATATGTACACCGAAACATATTCAAATCATACGATGTACGGTTACGGTTCAAAAGGGGAGACTAAAAAAGATACGTTGACAACTGGAGATATTTTAGGGGTACAGGAGATATATTAATAAGAAAGAGGGGTTTGCTCCGCAGTAAAACAATAGAATAGACCTCTAATGAGACTTGACATCTTTTTTAAATATGTTAAAGTCTAAGCAGGTCAAAAATCGAGATAAATATAAATAAAATAAAAAAATTAAAGAAGTCGAAAAAATTAATAATTAATAAAAATTAAAAATTATGAAAAAAATATTTTCTTATTCCAAATCTATTATAGCCGTAACCTCGGTGTTGTTTCTTTTGGGTTCAATAGCCATGGTTTCGCCTAAGACACTAGCAGTAGTTAATCCTTCTATTTCTGTAACCTCTATTCAAGATGATGTCACTATTTATTATCCTGAATTTAACTTTAGTTGTCCCACAAACCCATTATTCAGTCCTGTAATCATTAACGGTGAAGGAGTGGGAATTGCTCCTCCTGGGCAAATAGATCAATATCATGTACAGGTTGTTTGGGGCGATGGAGAAGAAACTAATGGGCTTGGTGTTTTTACCCCTTCTTCTGGTCAGGGGTCTTTTAGTTTTACATTTGAGGCCGGACCTCATTCCTATGACAATGACAACTATACTATAATCGTACGTTTATATCACTCACAGCCGCCCGGCAATGATAATCAGGCAGACACAGTTATATCTATTCCAATATGTGTAGTTACAGAACCTCCGATATTAAATGTATTTAAACAGGTTATTAATGATGACGAAGGCACTTTAGCCGCCTCAGATTTTAATCTTCATGTAAAAATAGACGGGCAAGAGGCTCCTAATAGTCCTCAGCCCGGTTCGGAAACTGGAACTGAATATACTCTTGCTCCCGGCACTTACGTTGTTAGTGAAGATAAAATTTCTGGTTATACTCAGACTTTTAGCGGTGACTGTGATAGTCAAGGTAGTATTACTTTAATTTCCGGTGATGTAAAATCTTGCACCATTACTAACGATGACATTCCAGTAGGTCCTTATTGTGGTGATGGGACTTGTGATACAAATGAAACCTGTTCTACATGTTCTGCAGACTGTGGTGCTTGTCCTATAGATGGCGGTTGGACAGAATGGGGTACATGCTCTCAAACATGTGGTGGAGGAACACAAACAAGAACTTGCACAAATCCAGAACCACAATATGGTGGGGCTGTTTGTGCAGGTGATTCTCAAAGAATCTGCAGTGACTGGCCATGCGCTGGAACTTGCCCGACCTCATGCGGTTACCAGGGCGGCACAGTGTCTGATGGACAGGGTGGTTTTCTCACTTGTGATGCGACTACTCCTTGTCCTATAGATGGCGGTTGGACAGAATGGGGTACATGCTCTCAAACATGTGGTGGTGGAACACAGACAAGAACTTGTACAAATCCAGAACCTGCTAATGGCGGTAATGATTGTGTTGGTGATGTAACTCAAACTTGCAATACACAGGACTGTCCTCTTGAACCCGAATGTGAATCAGGGGATACCATCACCTGTTCTACGGATTTATTAGGTGTTTGCTCTGCTGGTACTCAAACCTGCGGTCAATCTGGTTTCTGGGGAGAGTGCGTACAGAATGTCCAACCAATGCAAGAAATTTGCGGCAACGGAGTAGACGAAGACTGCAACGGTTCTAATGCTACATGTCATTCAAGAAGCGGACAATTTATGCCTCCTGCAGAACCGGAAGGCAGAGTTTTAGGAGAAGCAACAACTACTGTAGCCTGTGGTATATATTTGCTTAAATACATCAAATACGGAGCTGACAATGACCCAGCAGAAGTCATGAAATTACAAATATTCTTAAACGAGTTTATGGGAGACAACTTGACTGTTAATGGAATTTACGACCAAGAGACATTGAATGCCGTAAATCAATTCCAGCTCGCTTACAAAGAAGAGGTTTTGAGACCGTGGGTGTTAGCCGGATATCTTGAGAACGAAAACACGCCTACCGGCTATGTCTATCTGACAACCAAAAGATGGATCAATCTTCTAGAATGTCCAAGCCTGAATATACCCATGCCTAATCTTGTTCCGGATCTGACTGGCTCAAGCTTAGGACTAGGAGAGAATAACGGAGAGGTTTTGGGAGAAGAAAAAGTATTAGGAGAGGAAGCGACAACAACTGTTGGAGAACAGCCAGAAGAAGCTTCTGCGCCTGTGGAGGAAGCGGTTTCAGAAGAAACAGGAATTCCTACAACAACCGAAAAAGAAGGCAGTAATTGGTTGACGATAATTTTCTGGATTATTGTTTTAGCCGTTATTCTTGGTCTTGCTGCTTGGGCTTATAAGAAAAAATAATTGATAGATTAATTCTTAGCGATTCAAAAACAACCCTATTTTTATAGGGTTGTTTTTTATTATTATTTATTTTGTTTGCATTTTTAAATAGTTTATGTTATAAAAAGTCAATCTGCTTAAAAGTTCATTAACAAAATTATATAGCAGATAGATAGAAAAAATAATGTAAGGAGGTTAAGGAAATGAAAAGATATTTATACTTTTCGGTTGTTTTTATTCTTCTTGCTTTTTATTTTTTTTGCTTTTTTCTTTTTTTATCGCAATACAAAGTTGAAGTGCTAATTGGAGAAAGCATGACGCCAACCATATCAGAAGAAAAATAAGAGAGCGCGAAAGCTAAGTTTCCGTAAATCCTCTTGACTAATTTTTTTATCCTGCTATAATGGCAATAGATCATTGTATGTTGCTCATTTTTGTTTTTTTGCTCATTAAAAAAGAAAGGGGAAAGAATATATGGAGTAAAAGTTTTTTTTGTTTTTAGGTAGAAAAAGTAAAAATTATTGGAGAAAGGAGAACTATGAGACTGCTATTCAAAGAATTAATAAAGGGGAATCTGCCGGACGGGTTCACTTTAGAAAAAGGAGAGGTAGAGTTTGAGGAAGTTTCTCTTAAAGGTAAGCAAGAAGAATATTTTTCTTTGTATCATATAGGCAATCCATCTGGAAAAGACCTAATGATGTCCTTTAATTACCGTGATACGAAAAGAAAGAAAATCGAGGAAAAATTTAAAAAAATGTTTGAATGGTTTAGATACCGTCTGAACAAAAAAACAAAAATGTGGGAACACTAGAGACTAGAGTTGGAAAGAATTTTATAGTTAAAATTAAAGCCAAGATTATTTATTTATCTTGGCTTTTTAATTTTGACTTTTTGTTTGTATTTTTAAATATCTATCTGATAAAGAGTTAATCCGTTCAAGAGCCAGATTGTTTTGCCGTCTTCAGATACGGAAAAATCAAGCAGATTATCAAATTTTTCGCTTTGGTATTGTCCGATGATTTGGCCGGATTTGTCTAAGATAACTACCCTTTTTTGAACCGGCTCTAAAAGATAAAGGTAGGGATGTTGGGAAGAAGTGAAAATTTTTGAGAAAGTTTTTGGATAAGGGAAAATATCCAAATCTATGGTTTCTTGAAGCTTGCCGGCATGATATCTTTCAATTGCGTTTTCCTTGGTTAAAATCCAGATTGAACCGTCCACTGCCATTGATTTAAAATCAAGGGCAGTTTTTGTTTCCGGCGACAGCCAGGATTCAGGAGTTCCCCAAATTGGCTCAGAAATAAAAGGATATCTGACAATTTGACCGTTTTTAGCATCTAAAAAGTATAGATGCGAACGATAGGAAGATAAACTAATAAAATCAAAAACTGAAGGTAAAGAAGAGGATGTATCCTCTTCGCCCTCAGGATAGGGATTTTCAAGAATAACCGGTTCAGAAAGCTGATTATCCTTTAAATTGATTATTTGGTTTGGCTTTGAGAAAAATATAACCGAATCTGAGAGGGGAGCGGCCAAACTGAATTTTTTATTTATTTCAATAATTTCTTCTTGGTTTTGTTGGTTTAACTTAAATATGTTTTCCGAATAAGGCGTGAAAAAGTAGATTTCGCCCTTAAAAGAAATTAATCTTTGGGGAATAAATTCTTTTGCTTTGAATTCAAAGATGAGTTTTGGTTCTGAAATTTCTACAAGTTTGTTTAATTGATAAAGGTTTTTTGAAACGGCGTTTTTCAAATCCGAAACCTGGCTGGCAATGATTGGAGGGAGCGAGGAATAAATGTTAACTAAAGGAGAAATTTCATCCCAGACCTCCTTGTACAATATGTTGGCATTTTTTTTAGCCGGGGGATTGTATTCGGCTAAAATTAAGTAAGATTCTGCTTGATTTATTTTTTCTTGAATTTGGTTTATTTGGTCTTGATAAGTTTTTATCTTTTTTTCTTCTCTTTTTTCAAAAAGGAAAAAGCCCAGAGCCAAAAGCAGAATTAAAACCAAAACAGGGATTATTTTCTTTTTTAATCCAGTGGAGAATTTATAGGAAATCCGCGGCCTTATTTTCGGGAAACTTATTTTCGGGAAACTTATTTTCGGCACTGGAATTTTTGGTTTGGGGATTTGAATTTTTTTAATTAATTTAATAAAAGAATTAAAAACTTCTTTCGCCGAGTTTCCTATGGAAGCGAAGGGGGAAAAGAGGACGGAGACCTCTTTGACCAGAGAAAAGATTTTTAAAGATTTTTTTTCGGTAAGCGTTTCTTTTTCTTTCGGTGCCGTTTCTTTGCTTAAAACCATTAACAAGCAGATTCCCGAAATCTTTGTTAATTGTTCTTTTTTACCGTTTAAAACATCTTTGAATTTTTTTATTCCTTTCGGAGAGAGGTCGGACACCGATTTTCTGGCAAATTCATTTAATAAATTTTCTTTTAAAAAGACATCGTAAGCCTCTTTACTTAAGACCAGAATAATATCATTCTCCGCCAGTTTGCCGGAAACAATACTGCCGAATATTTTTAAAGGATAGGGCTCAATGTCTTCAAGTTTTAATTTCTGGTCAATGTCAATGAGCTGTCCTTTTCTTATTAAAAAAAGTTTTAAATCTCCGATTTTGGTAAAGTTCAATTCAAAATCTTTTAGAGAAATTACGGCAAAACTTAAATTTCCCAGCCAGCTGACATCTCCCTGTTTGGCGATTTTTTCCAGGTGTTCGTTGGCTATTCTGAGAGTGTCTTTGAGCGATTTTTCGGGGGAAACGGAAACTGCTTGGTAATATTTTTCTTTTATTTTCTGAACCAAGACGTCTAAAAATCTGATGTTTTTGGGCAAGACATTCTTTAAAAGACCGACCATATACAAATCGCCCATTCTTTTTTCGTAAATGTTTTTCGGCTCAAAGCAAAAACTATCAAAAATCAAATCGTCTTTTCCGGCAGCCAGCCTGTTTTGTTTCGGCGGATTAAAATGAAACTCAAAAATCTGAGGCATACCCAGTTGTTTTTATTGTAAGATTTTTCACTGAAAAATACAAATGATGTCTAGGTTTGGAGGCAATTAACAAGGACTATAAAATTAAAGGAGAGAGTAATTTAAAAAATAAAAAACAGCAAAAATTGCTGTTGAAAACATTGATAAGAGGAGATATTATTTAGTTTTCGCTTCAAGCATGCTGACTCTTTTTTCCAGAACAACAAATTCGTCGCGGCCGACTTTTTGCTTTAAATCGTTTTTGATAAATTCAATGTCAAGCTTGATTATTTCAATATCGTCTTTAATATGATGCACATCGTCCTTTATAACAGTAATGTCTTCAGAATTTGCAACTACTTGCTCAGCAACACCAGCAATTTTATCTTCCAATCTTTCCGCAACAACATCAAAATGCCGCTTAGTTTCTTCTTTATATTCAGTTAGAATTTCTTTAATATCTTCAGCCATATTTCTAGTTTTATCTTAACAATTTGAAAATTCGTGTCAAGCATACCTCATATTCTAGCAAAGCTGGGTGTATCATATCATATGAACCAGTACATATAGTTGACTTTTTATTATTTTACTTGTATAATAGAGGAGAAATGCCTGAGAAAATTTTTTGCAAACTAAAATCAATATTTATTCCTTGCCAGGACAATAAATACCGACCCAAGTTTTTAGGGAGCAAATTTTTGTTTCATTATGCCGTTGTTTTATTGCTCTTGAAGCTGGCTATTATACCTTTTTTACTTTATTTTCCCAGCACTGTTTTTTTTGCCGACCTGACAAAAACTGATTTAATTGAACTTGCCAACACGACGCGGGAATATTTTGGTTTCCAGCCGTTAAAAGAAAACACGGTATTAGACAAAGCGGCCTACTTAAAAGCAAAAGATATGATTGAAAAGGGTTATTTTGCCCACAATAGTCCCGAAGGAATTACTCCCTGGTATTGGTTGAAAAAAAGCGGCTATAATTACCGGTCGGCCGGAGAAAATTTAGCCATCGGCTTTTTGGAATCGGAACAAGTTCATCGGGCCTGGATGGATTCATTGTTACATAAGAAAAATATCTTAAATCCGAATTATCAAGAAATCGGAATTGCGGTTTTAAGGGATAATTTTCAGGGGAACGAAACCACTTTGGTCGTTCAATTTTTTGGAACTCAAAAAGCGGCAATTTTAGAAGAAAAAGCGTTGCCGCTTAAGATTCCAACGAAAGAAGAAACGCCTGAAATTCCGGTTATCATGGGCGAAGAGGAAAAAGAGCAAATAATAGAAGAAAAAGAAATTTTAGTCAAAGTGCCTGCCCCCGAGGGCGAAGAAAATAAATTTTCTTCTTCCACCTTCGCTGTTGCTCCAGAGCGAAAAGAAGTGCTTTCTGCCGCTACCGGAGAAGAATTTGAGAAAACTCCTGCTTTTCTTTTCTTTCAATTTATGACAAGCGATTATTATAACCTGATTCAAAAAATTATTTACGGCTCTCTGATTTTTATTATTCTTTCTTTGTTCGTTACCGTCTTTTGCGACATTTTTATCTATCACAAATTTGAAATTCAATACAAAGACATTGTCTTTAAAACAATCGGCTTTTCGGCTTTGTGGTTTGTTTTGCTCTTTTTGGATAAATTTATAATAATTCAAATAATTGCTCATAATTTTAGGATTGAATAGCATGGAAATTAAAAAACTTTGGAAGGTTTTTATTATTTTGTTTTTGGTAATCTTTCTAATTTTTAATTGGAATGAGGTTTCCTGGATTTTTAATTATAGGGCGGTTTCGGGCTTATTGTCCGATTTCTTCAAAGGAAGCGATAAAGAAATACAAAAAGAAGAAATACAAAAAATTGATTTTAATAATGATCTTGATGATGACCGGAATGATTACTACGAAAAAGAGGAAAGTTTAGAGATTCCTAAAATTGAAGTTTCAGCTCCTCTAATTTTTGTTGAAGATAGAGATAAAGTATATAAAACTTTAGACAATGGGGTAGTCCATTATCCAGATTCTGTTTTGCCGGGGGAAAAAGGACAAACCATAATTTTGGGACACAGTGCTCCTCCTAATTGGCCAGATATAAAATATGACGATGTCTTTAGCCGTCTTAACGAATTAGAAGAAGGAGATGAAATTTTTATTTATTTTGAACATCAAAAGTATAATTATTCTGTAACGAACAAGTTTTTTTTAGAAAGAGGGGAGGAAGTCCCGGAATACTTGACAAATTCTGATAATATGTTAGTATTAATCAGTTGCTGGCCTCCAGGCAAAGACATCAGAAGGATTGCCGTGGAGGCAAAATTAAAAACTGAATAAGGAAAGAAAAGATTAAAAAAATAAAAAAAGAAAGAGAGGTAAAGGAAAATGAAAAGGAATGCAAAGAATTTTGGATTACTTGTTATGATTTTTGTTATTGTTGCTATCTTATTAGGAGGTTGCAATTACTGTTGTCCTACTTGTCCACAGGAAGAATGGGTCCCAGAAATAATAGGAAAAAAACCCTTTTGTGTAGAGGAAGAGGGGGAACAGAAAGGATTTTTGGCGGATATGAGAAATATTGCTCCTAAGGCTGATCATCGATGGTCAGCCGAAGAAGAATCTGAGTTTACTTCTGTTGCTGATACACAAAAAGTAATTGACAACCTTGTGGGCAAAGATATAATAACTGAATTTCTTTCTCAACCAGGATGCGACAAATTACCATTTGGACGCATAAAACACTTAAATGGGGACGAAGAATATATAACAGCAGTTATGGAAACTAGCAATAGCGAGGTTGAATTCTATATATTGGGTCCGGGCAATATTTTAGTTAAGATCTACCCGGATGATACTATAACCGAAATTGATTTTTACCAAAGAGATTACTTATAAGAATTTGACAAAAAAGAGAGGCAGTTTATCAAAAATTGCCTCTTTGAATTTTTGCTCTTGACATATTTAAAGAGATAATCTATAATACAACTATTATGAATAAATTAAAACAAAATAAATTTAATATGAAATTAAACAAAAAACTCTTTCCAATTCTTTTGGCTGGTTTTCTTTTGGTAGGACCAGCTATCGCCTTAACTGTTTCGGCTGTTTGCAGTCCTAACTGCGCTGACGAATGCGCTTATATTGGTCAGCGTCAGGAATCAGGGGACTCATATAGAATCTGCGGGAATTATGACTCTGATTGCTGTTATGAGTGGTCTCAGTGGTATACAAATACACCTACCTGTAGTACTAACTGCGCTGATGAATGTTCTTATATCGGTCAGAAGAAATGTTCTGACTCTACTTACACTCAAACCTGTGGCAATTATGACTCTGACTGCTGCTTTGAATGGTCATCTCCTCAAAGTTGTGGAAGCGGCCAGGTTTGCCAGAGTGGAACTTGTGTTACTCAAGAAGTAAACGATCCGGTAACCGGTTCTCTTACTGTTTCTTCCTATTCGGTTTGTCGCGGTCAGAATATTTCAGTTACTTTAACAGGCCAGGATGATAACGGTATGGTCCAATTAAAATTGATGGTAAACGATGGAGCAGACACTTATACTTTTGATTGTTCCGGTGCTCAAGATTGTTCCCATACCTGGAGCATTACTAAATCGATAGCTGGCACTTATAAATTAACCGCCAAATTTTTTGGGGAAAAACCCGACGGAACAAGCGAAGTTTATAGTATAGATAATATTTATATTGAGTTCAAAGAATGTCTTCCCACCGTTGATATCAAAGCCAACAATTCCAACGGTCCAATCAGTATTACATACAACACTTCAGCCAATTTAACCTGGACCTCAACCAATGCCAATTCCTGTACTGCTTCCAATGCCTGGTCAGGAACAAAAGCAATTTCAGGTTCCGAATCAACCGGCAATTTAACTTCTTCAAAAACTTATACAATTACCTGTACCGGTTCTGGTGGTTCGGCTTCGGACTCTGTTACGGTAAATGTTAGTTCTCCTCCTCCTCTTCCCACCGTTGATATTAAAGCCAACAATTCTGACGGTCCGATCACCATTTCATACAATAGTGCTGCCGCTTTGACCTGGACCTCAACCAATGCCAATTCCTGCACTGCTTCCAATGCCTGGTCAGGAACAAAAGCAACTTCGGGTTCTGAATCAACCGGCAATTTAACTTCTTCAAAAACTTATACAATTACCTGCACCGGTTCCGGCGGTTCAGCTTCGGATTCTGTTACGGTCAATATTTCTCAAAACCATCCACCAACTGCCAATGCCGGCCCTGACAAAGAAGTTTATGAAACCGAATCAGTGATTTTGGAAGGTTCCGGTTCCGACCCTGATGGAGATTTAATAACTTATCGCTGGACCTGTAATGGAGGAACTTTATTCGAAAAAAATGTTGCCCAACCAATATTTTATACCCCCATTGTTTCGGGGAATACCACTTTTATTTGTACGTTAACCGTTACCGATAGTTATGGAGCTAGCGCTTCTGATTCCATGAATGTTTCAGTAAAAGAACATCATTGTTTAACCCTTTCCGTTTCACTCTCTGCCAATCCCAATTCCGGATGCTCTCCGTTAAATGATGTTGATTTAACTGCCGAGGTCTCGGGAACTGCCAGCGGAGAAATTACTTACTTCTTTGATTGTAGAAATGACGGAAGCTGGGACAAAACAATCACCTCAGGCAATACTATTTATACGGCTTCCGACCTCTGTGATTATTCTTCGGCTGGAAATTATACGGCTAAAACCAGGGTTCAAAGAGAGGGATTGTCAGCTGAAAATACAACTCAAATTGCTGTTCAAAGTTGTTGTACTGCAGCCACCGTTGATATCAAAGCCAACAATTCTGACGGGCCAATCACCATTTCATACAATAGTGCTGCTGCTTTGACCTGGACCTCAACCAATGCCGATTCCTGTACTGCTTCGGGCGCCTGGTCGGGAACAAAATCAACTTCGGGCTCAGAATCAAGCGGAAACTTAACTTCGGCAAAAAGTTATACCATTACATGTTTAAATAGCTGCGGTCAGGCGGCTGATACGGTAACTGTTTACATCGAATCTCAACCAACCATTTCCGTTTCACTCTCTGCCAATCCCAATTCCGGATGCTCTCCGTTAAATGATGTTGATTTAACTGCCGAGGTCTCGGGAACTGCCAGCGGAGAAATTACTTACTTCTTTGATTGTAGAAATGACGGAAGCTGGGACAAAACAATCACCTCAGGCAATACTATTTATACGGCTTCCGACCTCTGTGATTATTCTTCGGCTGGAAATTATACGGCTAAAACCAGGGTTCAAAGAGAGGGATTGTCAGCTGAAAATACAACTCAAATTGCTGTTCAAAGTTGTTGTACTGCAGCCACCGTTGATATCAAAGCCAACAATTCTGACGGGCCAATCACCATTTCATACAATAGTGCTGCTGCTTTGACCTGGACCTCAACCAATGCCGATTCCTGTACTGCTTCGGGCGCCTGGTCGGGAACAAAATCAACTTCGGGCTCAGAATCAAGCGGAAACTTAACTTCGGCAAAAAGTTATACCATTACATGTTTAAATAGCTGCGGTCAGGCGGCTGATACGGTAACTGTTTACATCGAATCTCAACCAACTCTTTCCGTTTCACTCTCTGCCGATCCCAATTCCGGATGCTCTCCGTTAAATGATGTTGATTTAACTGCCGAGGTCTCGGGAACTGCGGCTGGTTCTATTACTTATTATTTTGATTGTAGAAATGACGGAAGCTGGGACAAAATATATACAACCTATACAAACTGGAACGATTCTTATACTGTTTATAACCTTTGTTCTTATTCTTCAATACGCACTTATACTGCTAAAGTAAGAGTTGAAACAGGAGGATTAACTGTTGAAGATACGGTTTCGATTAATAGTTATAGTTGTGATACTTATACTCCCACCGTCAACATCAAAGCCAATGGTTCCAACGGCCCCATTACCATTCCTTATAATAGTTCGGCCAATTTAACCTGGACTTCAGAAAATGCTGATTCCTGCTATGCTTCCAATGCCTGGTCAGGAACAAAATCTATTTCCGGTTCCCAATCAACCAACAATCTGACTTCTTCAAAAACTTATACAATTACCTGCACCGGATCGGACGGTTCGGCTTCGGACTCTGTTACGGTAAATGTTGAGAGCCAGGTTTCTACTGATTTTTCAATTTATAAAACGGTTAGAAGTCTTTCCAAAGGAACAGCTTTTTCTGACTTGATTTATGCCAATCCGAAAGAAATGCTTACTTTTGGAATAGGAATAAAAGCGGGAAACGATCCTCTTTACAATCTGGTTGTAAAAGACTTTTTGCCAAGCGGAATAATTTATCAAGGTGATTTAAGAGTTGATGATATATTGACTACGGGAGATATCTTTACCGGTCTTAATATTGGCAATTTAGAGGCCGGTCAAGAAAGGAGAATTACTTTTAGAGGAGATGTGGCCGGAACAGAAAGCTTTAGTTTCGGCCAAACCGAGTTAACCAACACCGCTTCAGTTTCCAGCGGCGTAGATTCTCGTTCGGATACCGCTAAAGTTGTTGTCACAAGGGCAGCAGTGGCTGGAGGTGCCACCGCTGTTTCCACCGGTTTGACGAATAATATCTTTTTTGACTCATTTTTATTACCTCTAACGATAACCTTATTGATTATTTGGTTTTTCAAATCCCGTATTATTAAATTTGAAGAGTGGCTGGATTTAAGAAAGAAAGAATACCAGATTTATAAATCAAAGAAAATTCTTCAAATGAAAGTTGCCAAAATTAAGGTTCAAGAATTATTTCAGAAAATTATATAAAGGCAAATAAAAATCTGATTATGAAATTCTAAAAGAGAGCGTTTATTGCTCTCTTTTAGTTTGCGAATATTGTAAAAATTTGCTATTTTTATCTAAACGGGCAATTAGCTCAGTGGTTAGAGCACTGCATTCACATTGCAGGGGTCGCAGGTTCAAGTCCTGCATTGCCCACCAAAACCATACTTTTTGATTTTTTCCCGACCAATTCGGCGACGCTTTGCGCCGCCTGTAATTTTTTTTACTATTTTTAATTTTTGGTGTAGCATTAAATATAAGTAAGGTCGCGTAAAAAATAATTAACTAATTTTTAAGAACAAAAATATGCAAATCGCACAAAGCAAAACAAGAGAACAATTCCCGCTGAGTTACAAAAAGATTATTAAAAAGACAATAGCAAGTACTATTACCATTACAATTTTGTTGCTCGTTGTCTGGGGATTTTTAGCCCTTATGATTAACTCGATTGGCCAAGTGGCAATCAGTTGGTTGGGAATGGCGACATTTGGGATTTTTGGATTTCTATTTATCCTGATTTTACTAATCTACCTTTATCAGTGTTGGTACTTCGCCTTTTATTTTTATGACTTGACCACCGATTTCATTCAAATTAAAAAAGGGCCAATTACACCACGAGAAATTACAATTCCATACGAGCGTATCCAAGATGTTTATGTTGACCAAGATTTGTTAGATAGAATTTTTGGTTTGTATGATGTTCACTTGTCGAGCGCCACCATTTCCTCCGGAATGGAAGCGCACATTGATGGAGTTGAAAAACAGGCCGCGGAGGGACTACGTAATATTCTTCTTCAAACAGTTCAACAAAGAATCAGTAAAAACAGAAGTACGAATGTTGCTACAAATAGTAATCCAATAAATTAAAAATCTATGAATGGAATTATTACAGAAAAAGATTATCCTGTTCAAGGGTTATGGGTTTTTAAATCCATACGGGGCTTTCTTCTAACACTGATTATTTTAGTGCTATTTTTTCTTATTTCTAATTCTTATGAAAATCTTTTTTCGAGTAAAAACGTGATGTTAAATTTCTATCTCGTTATAATAATTGCTTCCGTAATTTTTCATTTCATCGTTACGATTTTAAAAAGAGCAAATTTTCATTATTCTATTGAGGAAAAATTTTTAACCTTGAAACAAGGTATTCTATCAAAACAACAGCGATATATTCCGTATGGAGTTATCCAGAATCTTTTTATAAAACAAGACTTGTTTGATAGGATTTTCGGACTCGCTTCTTTGACGATTGAAAATGCTTCACAAGGAGCCGGAGCCTTAGCTGTACCACAAAAACAAAAAGTTTTTGGAATGAGGATGAGTACTCGGCGAGGACAACAAATGGAAATGGTTGGATTTTCTGGAAACGCGGTTAGCATCCCCGGACTTACAAAACAAAATGCTGAAACTTTAAAAGAAATTGTTTTGCAAAAGATGAAAGAAAATCCGATTGAAGATAGTCAATCTGGGTTATAAAATTCTTTGGGTGACGCGGGAATTCATTTTCCCCACACCCCTTTTCCTTCCCGCCCTGCCCGAGCGTTAGGATTTTTCTCAAAATAGGTTCGACTATTATTAATTATTGCCCACAGTAATCCTGGGGCTTGACAATTTTTAAAGCTATGCTATAATACAGGTGTAAAGAGGAAGGAAGGAATTAATCTCTTTCTCCTGATAAATCGGAAGAAAAGATTAGCTCCTTGTAAATCGCGAAAAAAAGAGAGAGGAAGGGTAATTTCTGAGAAATGATTTGCTGAGTTTTCGGGGTTGGGTAGTCGGTTCGATCGCGAACTACCCACCTCGAGAACCAGCAGTCATTTCTCAGTCACTCTCCTCTCTTCCTCGTTAATTTTCTTCAGAAAAATTTTTGGAGGCAATTAACAAGGAATATAAAATTAGGGAAGAAGGAAGAACCTTGAAAAGCATGCCCCGTATAAAATCTTAGATTTTTGTGCGGGGTAAATATGGAGTGAGGAGAAGAATGGAGGTGAAAGATGATGAGCGAGAAGAAAGACGCATTTATTACGGCTCTTAGTAAGTGGAATAAAGAAACGGCCGAACGTAATGCAAAAATGAAAGCTGAGATTAAGGAAATGCGAGAAGAGGATGCAAGAAATGCAAAAAAGAATATAAAATAAAAGGAGGTGAGAAAGATGGAGAAGAGCTTGGAGCGTCAGGTCCTAGTTGCGCTGGTGGCCCACAAGATCGAAACTGTAATCCGTGAGCTCGGCAGAGAACACGGAGACCAACTAAAGTCCATGGGCATCAACGTCAAAGATGCTCAACTGCTAATCCTCGACTTGGTCGGGGAAGCATATGAGACTCTGAAGACGAAAGTGCAACAGGCTGAGAAGAGAAACTAGAAACTTTTCTTCTCAGGAAAATTGGGGAGAAGGTAAAAGACAAGTTTAAGGTAAGTTTGATACTTCCTTAGCTGCTTCTTTATTAAGAACTGGCTAAGCAAAAGATTTAAGAACAAGAACTTGAGCTTGATCTCTTTCTCCCCACCCCAAAATTAAATCGTGACTTTCTCCGGGCTTCGGCTCGAAGAAGTCCGATTCTTATAAGGAGAGTTAGGAAAAATCTTTCCAGATGTTGGAAACTATCTCAGCTGTTTCCATTTTGATACATCTGGAAAAGATTTCTTCCTTCCTCTCTTTTTTCTTTTTTACATTTGCTTTCGCTAAAAATTTTTGTTATTCTATGATTTATTTAAGAGAATTCTCTCAGTATCCGCTATTGACAAAATTAAATAATGGGTGTATAATATGAGTGGAAGGAAAAAGAAAGAAATTCCTTCTCGGATAATCCTTATCGGTTCCTAAAAGAGTTTTACTCTTAAATGGAACCGGGCTCAGGAACTCCTGAGAAATAGAATTATTCAATAGCATCTTAAATTTTTTTTCGGGGTGTAAAAAAACAAAAAGAAAGGAAGTAACAAAATGATAAAGAAATGGGAATACACTAGGGTAAATTTAGATGAGACGAAGTTGAATACATGGGGGGATAAAGGTTGGGAGTTGGTATGTATAGCGAAAGATGCTGATGACATTGGTCCCTGGGCATATCTAAAAAGAGAGAAAAAAGAATAGTACATCTATGAAAAGAGGAGATTCAACGGAAAAAGTTGGTTTCTCCAATGAGCTTGGAAGAATTTGAAGCTTTTAAAACAAAAACAGAGACCTCGGTCCCTGTTTTTTTGTTCTGATCTATGGTAAAATATAATTGTGGAACTGATTCCTAAATTTCTAAAAAAATATTTTTGGGATGTAGATTTTTCAAAGTTAGATAAAAAAAATTACTCTCAATTTATTATTGAGAGAATTTTAGAATATGGTGATGAAAGAGCAATAAAGTGGATGAGAGAAAACTTCAAATTAAATAAGATCAAAAGTGTTCTTCAGCAATCTAAGAATCTTTCCCGCAAAAGTGCCAATTTTTGGCGCTTTATTTTTAGTCTAAATAAAAATAAAATTTTATGTCTCAGAAAATCCTTTCAAGAAAAACAAAAATTAATCTGGAAATATTAAGAAAGTCGGGGATACTGCGAGATTTTTATCTTGCTGGTGGTACCGGGGCGGCTTTACAATTGAAGCATCGTCTCTCGTTAGACCTAGATTTTTTTACCGAAAAGAATATTGATATTAAAATCTTAGTTCAGAAAATTAAAAAATTAGGTAGATTTTCAATCGAAAAAGAAGCCCAAAACTCTTTAATCGGCATCTTTCAAGGAACAAGGATAACTTTTCTAAAATATGATTATCCCTGCCTTTTCCCGTTTAAAGATTTTGAAGGAATTAAAGTAGCCGACTTAAGAGATATTGGCTGTATGAAAATTTCGGCGATTTCTTCTCGGGGAATAAAAAAAGATTTCATCGACCTCTTTTTTATTTGCCAAGAAATAATATTACTCAAAAGTCTTCTAAGGTTTTTTGAAAAGAAATATGAAAGTGTTGATTATAATATGATTCACATTCTGAAGAGCCTCGTTTATTTTGAAGATGCCGAAAAAGATCCTATGCCAAAAATGATAATCCCTGTCTCCTGGAAAGAAGTGAAAAGTTTTTCAAAAGAAGAAATTAAAAAAATTAAACGATAACGACCATAAAGTTCAAGAGATGAAAACAGGGGCTTCGACCCCTGGTTTTTTTACATTTGCTTTCGCTAAAAATTTTTGTTATTCTATATTATTATGTTAAAATTTGAAATGATAGCGGCAGTTATTCTTGCTTTTTTTCTTCTGTTTTTTGCTTTGAATGATCTTTTGCCGGATATTTTGCCGGCTTCTTTATTGAAGCAAATTCTTTAAATGTTTTTTTTCAGAAAAAAAATAGAGCAAAAAAAGGGCGAAGAAAAGATGAGGGTCCATATTTTTGTTTCCGGAAGAGTCCAGGGCATTTTTTTTAGGGAAAATACCAAAAAGAAAGCTGAAAAATTGGCTATTTCCGGCTGGGTTAAAAACCTTAGAGATGGCCGCCTGGAAGCGGTTTTTGAAGGAGACAGAGAAAATATTGAGAAGATGGTCAATTGGGCTAAAAAAGGCCCAATTTGGGCTAAAATAGACGATTTTAGCCTGGTTTGGGAGGATTATCAAGGCGAATTTAAGGAGTTTTCAATTGAATATGATATTTAATAAAAAAAGTAGGCGAAGAGAACTGCGTTCTCTTCTTTACCTTCATTTTTACTTCATAAAAATTCGGTGATTGATTTTAAAATTCTTAAAAAATCAAAAAAGAGCAAAGCGAGATTGGGATTGTTAAAAACAGGGAAAGGACTTGTTGAGACGCCTTGTTTTGTAGCCGTAGCCACTCAGGCAGTTGTAAAAACTTTGGATAGCCAAGAAGTTAAAGAAACCAAAAGCCAGATTTTAATTGTCAATACCTTTCATTTGCATTTGAAACCGGGAGAAGATGCGGTTAAGAAAGCCGGTGGTCTCCATCAATTTATGAATTGGCAGAGGCCATTAATGACGGATTCTGGCGGTTTTCAGGTTTTCAGCCTGGGATTTGGCAAGGATTTTGGCATGGGAAAAATTCTGAAAAAGAAAACTACCAATGAGATAAGGATTGAGTACGGCCAGCAGCCAAAACTTTTAAAAATCGACCAAGATGGAGTTTATTTTCGTTCTTTTTTGGACGGCAAAAAAGTATTTTTGGGCCCCGAAGAATCAATTAAGATTCAGGAAAAATTAGGGGCAGATATTATTTTTGCTTTTGACGAATGCACTTCACCCATAGCCGATTACAAATACACTAAAAAATCTTTGGAAAGAACTCATCGATGGGCAAGAGTTTGTTTAAAAGAGAAAAAGTCAAGTCAAGCTCTTTTTGGCATTGTCCAGGGCGGCAGATATAAGGACTTGAGAATTGAAAGCGCCAGATTTTTGGGCGTTTTGCCTTTTGACGGTTTTGGAATTGGCGGTGAATTTGGCGACAATAAAAAGAAAATGCTGGAAATGTTAAATTGGGTAATTAAAGAATTACCGGAACAAAAACCCAGGCATCTTTTGGGAATCGGCTATTTGGAAGATATTCCCAAAATTATTGAAAGGGGAGCGGATTTATTTGACTGCAGCGTTCCCACTCATTATGCCAGGCGGGGGATTGCTTTTACATCCATGGGTAAATTAGATTTAGGAAAAATTGAATTTTTGAAAGATAAATCTCCGCTTGATAAAAAATGTTCTTGTTTTGTCTGTCAAAATTATACCAGAAATTATATTTCCCATCTTTTCCGGGTAAAAGAAATCACCGCCCTTAAATTATTAACCTTTCACAATCTTTATTTTTTTAACAGTTTTATTGAGGGGATAAGAAAGAAAATAAAAGAGGGAAAAATATGAAAAAACAATTAATATTTTTTAGAAACCGAGCTTCCGAAGGAAGCGAAGGTGAAGAAGAGAATGGAATTCTCTTCGCCAAATATATTTTTTCTCTTTGGAAATTTATTTTAGCGGCTTTTTTGATTTTTGTTTTTGCCGCTTTTTACGGTTATTTTTTTGCTCAAAACTCGCCTTTGGAAACGGAGCTGGTTTTGGAAAATCTTCAGGAAGTGCTTGGGCCCATAGTAGAGATGCCGCCTTTTGGCCAGTTTTTATTTGTTGTTTTAAACAACAGTCTGACTGTTTTCTTGACTATTATTCTGGGAATAATTTTTGGCCTTTTTCCTTTTTTGGTTTTGTTTTCTAATGGTACTATTTTAGGAATAATAGCCCTTTTTTCCAAAACTGAATTATCTTGGTCAACTTTTTTTGTTGGTACTCTTCCTCACGGAATAATTGAAATTCCGGTAGTAATTCTGGCTTGCGCCATTGGGTTCAAGCTCGGAAAAACTCTATTTGATAGAGTTTTCAAAAAAGAAAAGGAGGCAGATATTAAAACAGAATTAAATACTGCTTTAGTTTTTTTTATAAAAGTTTTATTTCCTCTTTTGGTTTTGGCAGCTACCGTTGAAATTTTCATCACCAGTCAGCTTTTGTAGAAACAAAAAACCCGGCAAACGCCGGATTTTTTGTTTTTTAGGATTATCTGTTGAAATCTCTTTTTGGTCTTCTTTTTGACCAGCACTCTTTGCAGTAAATAGGTCTGTCTTGAGCTGGTTCAAAAGGAAGTTCGGTGATTTCTACCCCGCAATCTGAGCATTTCCAATTGCCTTTGACTGTTTCTCGGGGCCTAAATCCTCTATCTGAATCGAACGCCATGTTATTTATGTTTAATTTGCTAATAAAAAAGCGACCTTGAAACTCTAAGTCGCTACACTTAACTACTGCTAAGCTACTTCGACTTATCGTCTACTGCTGATTATATAGCATCCATAAACAATGTCAAGTTTTACTTGACCATTAAAAATAAAGGCGGTAAATTGAATATAGCAATTGCTCGGGAGCCAAAAGGTCGTAATTTTTAAATAAATAAACAAAAATATTTACGATGGCAAAAGAAGTTATAAAAAAAGACGGCACAAAAGAGCCTTTTGATGCTGAAAAAATTGAAAACTCAATCGCCGGTGCTGCCATTAGAACCGATCTTTCGGACGAAAGAAGAAGTGAAGTAGTAGGGCGGGCGTCATCTTCTGTGATTCAGATGGCAGAAGGAAAAGAAGAAATAGCAACTTCTGAAATTAGAGAAAAAATTCTCAGCGAGCTTGATATTATAGAACCTGCTGTTGCCGAATCCTGGAGAAAGCACGAAGAAGAAAAGAAAGGAGTCTAAATTATTAATGCCAAAAAAAATAAAATCTTTTGATGAAGAATTATATAAAAAGGTTAGAATTATTGACCTGATTCTTTTTAGTATCAATTCAATAATAGAAAACAAAGAAAAATGTACGTTTGAAAGATTGATTAAAGAATGCTTTATTTTATTTCCCAGAGCCTTTAGTTTTTCTCAAAGTCCTGAATGGCCGGACTCTCGAAAACTCGACCGGCCCCTTCGAACTTTAAGAAAAAGAAAATTAATCACCGGCAACCCCCAAACCTTTTTTTATCTTACCAAGGATGGAAAGCAAATAGCCGAAGAGACGGCAAAAGCTTTCCGCCAGAGAAAATTATTTAAATAAACCCTGCACCGAGGGAGAAATTGATTTTTAAGGTTGACAAGATTAAAATTTTAATATATAACAAGAAATCAATCATAAAAAGGGGGGGGATAGATATGTTCCTTAAAAAAGCATTGATATTTGTGTTGGTGGCGATTTTTTTGTTTTTTATCTTCTTCGGGGATGCTGGCGCAGAAAATAAAATACTGATTCTTTTGTATTATCTCAACACCAAAATGGTCTTGCAACAGTTTCCGTTTGAGCCGGAAAAGGCGGTATTTCCCGTTTACAGGGAAATACCAAAAAGCGCAACCCCGATAAGAGACGCGATAGAACTTCTTATTAAAGGAGAATTAACGAAACAGGAAGAGGAACTCGGATTTATTACAAAGTTTCCTCACCCGGGATTTAGATTAGTTAATTTAAATTTAAAAAAAGATGGGACACTAATCCTGGAATTCACGGAAATATTTGGTTTTACCACTGGAGGTGCGTCTCGAATGCTGGTGAGGCAGGAGCAGATTATAAAAACCGCTCTCCAATTCAGGGAGGTAAAAAGCGTGGAGTTTTATCCGGAGTCATTGTTTCAACCTTAGTTTCAACCTTAGAATCTTAATAATTAAGCCGAGAATTAATCCGAGAATTAATTCTCGGCTTTTTCTTTGCCAAAAACCTTATGTCGCCTGCTCCGGGCTCTGTGATTTTTGACTTGACTTAATTTTACTTTGCTCTATAATTTTTATTAAGGCATATGACTAATTTTTTGAAAAAGAAAATTGAGGGAAGAATAGCTTTGGCTATTTTAATTGGAGTTTTTCTAATCGCCGTTTTGGCTATTTGGGTTTCTTATAAAAATTTAGAATTTGAATTTGGAGTTTCTTTACTCCCTATTTCTTTTCCTCAAGTCCCTTTTATTTCCTCCCCAAAACTCGAAGGAATTAAAAAATTTTCTTCTGAAGAAGAATTTAAGAGTTATTTAGAAGAGACAGAAGCAGCAGCCGAATATTTGGGTTTGGGGGGATTGGCTTTAGAGAGAGTAATGGGGCCTACTTCCTTAATTGAAGCTCCTTTTATGGCCGAAAAAGCCGCTTTGCCAGAAAGAGTTTCTGAAACCACGGTTCAAGTGCCCGGTATTGATGAGCCAGATATTGTCAAAACCGATGGTAAGGAAATTTATTTTTCTCCCGGAAGGATTTGGCCAATTTGGCAAGAACCAATGATAATGGAGGAAAGAATAATTCCGCCCTACCAAGAAGCCAAAACTAAACTCATCAAAGCGTATCCCTTGACTGATTTGGCTTTGGATGGCGAGATTGAGAGGTCGGGCGATTTGCTCTTAGTGAAAGATATTTTAGTGATTTTCTCCGGTCAAGATATCGAGGGCTACGATGTTTCCAATCCTAAAACACCTGAAAAGAAATGGGAGATAAAATTGGAAGAGAAAAATTCAATCGTTACCTCGCGGCTTTACAAAGATAAAATCTATTTGATAACTAAAAATTTAATTGATGAGATTCATCCTTGTCCAATTAAGCCTTTAGTCATCGAAGGAAAACCCTTAACAATTGAATGTCGAGAAATTTATCATCCTGTTTTACCTGTTCCGCTAGATGTTACTTTTTTAGCCATGGTTTTAGACCCTGTTTCAGGAGAAATTGAAAACAAAGTTTCTTTTGTTGGTTCCTCTGGCCAATCGGTAGTTTATATGTCTGAGAAAGCAATTTATATTACTTATTCTTATTATGAGAGTATTGTTAAGTTTTTTTCCAAATTTTTAAAAGAAAAATGCCGGGATTTAATTCCCAATTTGGTTTTAGAAAAGCTTGAAAAATTAGAAGGTTATGATCTCAGTCAGCAAGCCAAACTCTTGGAATTGCAAACCATTTTAGAAAAATATCAAAGTTCTTTAACCGAAGATGAAAGGTTAAGAGTTGAAAACGAGTTGACCAATCGAATGTCAGATTATTACAAGGAAGAAAAAAGAGAATTAGAAAAAACAGGGATTTTAAAAATCGGATTGGAAAAATTCGGAATAACAGCCACGGGCAATGTTCCGGGCTCTCCCTTAAATCAGTTTGCTTTAGATGAATATCAAGAAAATCTGAGAATTGCGATAACTATTGGTGAAAGGTTTGGATGGTTTAGTTTTGGAATGGGTGGGGGAGAATCAGCCAATGATGTTTATGTCCTGGATAAAAATTTGAAAGTCCTTGGTTCAATAAAAGATTTAGGTCTGAAAGAGAGAATTTATTCAGCCAGATTTATTGAAGACAAGGGCTATTTGGTTACTTTCCGCCAGATTGATCCTTTTTATGTTTTAGATTTATCCAATCCTCAAAAGCCAGAATTAAAGGGAGAGTTGAAAGTTCCAGGGTACTCTTCTTATTTGCATCCCATCACAAAAGACAAAATTTTGGGTATTGGACAAGAAGATTGGAAGGTGAAAATTTCTCTTTTTGATGTGGCTCTGGCGGAAAATCCCAAAGAATTAGATAAATACATTTTAGATGAATCTTGGTCAGACATTCTTTCCACTCACCATGCCTTTTTGCTGGACAAATACCATGAAATCTTTTTCTTACCCGGCAGTCGGGGCGGCTATGTTTTTTCTTATAAAAATGATAAATTAGGATTGATAAAAGCAGTCAGCGGAATTTCAGCTAGAAGGGCAGTCTATATTAACGATTATTTATACATCATTGGCGATAACAAAATTACGGTTTTGAATGAAATCGACTGGCAAAAAGTTAAGGAACTCGAACTTTAACTGTGCCTAAGCAATTTTAGCAAAGTAGATGAACAGCTCTCTGAAGCTGTTTTTTTGTTTGAGTTTAGCCAGAGGGCTTGACAAAAAAATAATGTTTGATAAAGTTAAAGTGCCGATAAAGTTAAAGTGCCCTTTAAAAATAAAAAACATCAGTAGATGAGCGAAAGATGAGCGAAGTGAAGCGAATTTCTTACAATGTTTGTGCTGGGGGGAGCCGCCAATGTTTGAGTAATATATCTCATTTTCTGCCAATCGTGAGAGTATTACGACTCTTAACCTTTTTGTTCGGCTGGCCGCTTCCCCAGCACATATAAATAAGAGAGAAATTATTTCTCCCTTATTTTTTTTGGAGATATTGATAATTTTACTATCTTTGTTCTCTTTCAACAAAGGCAATTTTTTAGTAGAATAAAAGAATATATTGGGCAGTCGAAGAGATAAAATCTCTTCTCGACCCTTCATTATAAATAATTCGGGTAGTCAAAGAGATAAATCTCTTTTTCACCCTTCATTGCGATTCGGGTAACTGAAAATTCATTAAATAGCGAAGGTAGAAAAGAGGATAAAATCCTCTTTGATATATGCTTAAAGAGTTTAATATTTCAACTAAGGAAAGATACCAATTGATAGATATTACTGAAAAAGTGGAAGGAATAGTTCAAGAAAGCGAAGTTAAAGATGGTTTGGTTTTAGTGTTTGTGCCGCATTCAACAGCCGCTATTTTATTAACCGAAAGCGAAGAGGGGTTGAAAGAAGATTGGTTAGATTTTCTTAAGAAATTGGTTTCCGGTTTTAATTTCCAGCACAATAGAGTCGACGATAATGCCGATTCTCATATTCTTTCCGGTTTAGTAGGACAGGAAAGAATTCTTCTTGTGAAAGGCGGCCAGATAATCCGGGGGACCTGGCAGCAAATTTTTTTATTAGAGTTAGACGGTCCGAGGAACAGAAAAATAATTGTTAAAATTATAAAAAATTGAATGCCAAAAGAGAGAAAAAATAAGCGCAATTGGTCAGATTATGTAACCAAACATAGTTTCGCTTTGGATTTGGAAGAAGGCGTTTTTACCTGGGATAATCCGCGAAAGATTGCCGAATCCCTCAAAAAGTCAGCCGAAGCGAGTATACGCCAGAAGGGTACGCCGTTTCAATCAGCCATGTCGATGCTTAATTTTTATATCAATCGCGCCGGCAAAAATTTAAAACCCAAAAGAAAGAGAATTTTGGAACGGGCAAAAACAGAATTGCGAAAATTATTTAAAACTTAGATTTTTCAAAATGTAAAAAATATGGTAAAATATTTAACCAAGGAGGGCTTGGAAAAATTAAAAAAAGAGCTTGATTCTTTGGAAAAAGTCAAAAGGAAAGAAATTTCAGAAAGGATAAGGCATACTGCTTCCCAGGGCGATTTGAAAGAAAATGCGGGTTACGATGCCGCCAAGGAAGAACAGGGTTTTATTGAAGGAAGAATAAAAGAATTAAAAGAAATTCTTTCCCAGGCCAAAATTATTGAAAAGAGAGAAGGCAATAAGGTTCAAATAGGTTCTTTTGTCTGTTTGGAATCAGACGAAGGAGAAAAAAGTTTTCAAGTTGTCGGACCGGAAGAAGCAGATATTTTACAGGGAAAAATATCATTTAAATCTCCTTTGGGCAGCGCGATTTTAAACAAGAAGAAAGGAGATATTGTGGAGATTGATACTCCGGAGGGCAGAAAAGAATATGAAATTATTGAGATTAAATAGTCGAAGATGAAAAAATTAATTTTTATTGGAATATTAATAATTGCTTTAGTTGTTTTGTTTTTTGTCCTGAATTACAAAAGTGTTGAAGCGCCGGGCGTCGCTATAAATTCTTTTGAAGAATGCGCTAAAGCAGGATATCCAATTTTGGAATCTTATCCCCGTCAGTGCAAAACGCCAGATGGAAAGACATTTGTTGAGGATATTGGCAATGAGCTTGAGAAAATAGATTTAATTAAACTTGAAAATCCGCGACCAAATCAGACAATAGTCAGCCCTTTATTTATAAAAGGAGAGGCGAGAGGATATTGGTTTTTTGAAGCCAGTTTTCCAATCCGGCTTTATGACGGAACAGGCAGGGAGATAGCTTTAACTATTGCTCAAGCTAAAAGCGACTGGATGACAGAAGACTTCGTTCCTTTTGAGGCAGTTTTAGAATTTACGGCTCCCGATACTAAAGAGGGAATTTTGGTTTTTAAAAAAGACAATCCTTCCGGTCTTCCCGAATTAGACGATGAGTTAAGAATCCCAATTAAATTCTCCGGTTTATAAGGATTTGACTTTTTTTAAGATTTTTGATATAATTTAAGCAGTTAAAGGCGTTGTGCCTTGTTTTCAGAAAAAATACGGAAAGGACGGTGCAGAGTAATGACAGTCGAGATTGACGTGGAAAGAATGGACGGCAAAGCAGTAAGATTGGTGGCCTGGATAGGCAACATTAAGAGTAAATGGATTCGCCATCCCGACACCGGAGAGCCTTATGAAGAAAGCCGGAGTAACGTTGGAGTACAGATCTTAGACCAAGACACTCTGTGGATTCCTCCCGGGGACTATGGAGATCTTCACCGAACGGTCAATAAGATTTTCAGCGAAGACCGTTCCAAGTCTCGTCCCCGCAAAAAGAAGCTCCAATCGGAACTTCAAGGAGAACTATTTTGATGGCGCGACTTAAAACATTTCTAACAAAAATGGGTCGCGCTTTTTGTTTTTTTTTTAAAAAATGGTAAAATGATCTTATGAACAGAGAAGAGGCTTTTAATTTATTAAAAGAAAATCTTTCAAATCAGAATTTAATTAAGCATAGTTTGGCCGTGGAGGCGATAATGAGGGTTTTGGCCCGGCACTTTGGCAAAGACCAAGAAAAGTGGGCCTTGGCAGGATTATTGCATGATATTGATTACGACAAAGTAAAAAATGATCTGTCTCAGCATTCTTTAGTCGGGGCTCAAATGTTAGAAAAATTAGGATTAGATAAAGATATTTGTCAGGCAGTAAAGGTTCATAATGAAGCTCACGGCATAGCTCCTGAAACTATAATGGAAAAAGCTTTGTTCGTTACCGATCCCTTGACCGGTTTAATCGTGGCTGCTGCTTTGGTTTTGCCGTCAAAAAAATTAAATGATTTGACTCCGGAAAATGTTTTAAATCGTTTCAAGGAAAAAGCCTTTGCCAGAGGAGCTAATCGGGAGATTATTAAAAAATGCGAAGATTTGCTTAATTTAAAATTAGAAGAATTTGTTAAAGTCGGTCTTGAGGCAATGCAAAAAAATTCTCAAGAATTAGGCCTATGAATAATAATAAACCAGTTCAATTATCTCCCAATTCTTTGAATTTATATCTGGAGTGCCCTTGTTGTTTCTGGCTGGAAAAGAAGCAGGGCGTCAGAAGGCCTCAGCCTTACCCTTACGCTTTGAATATCGCCGTTGACCTTCTTTTAAAGGAGGAATTTGACGACTACAGAAAAAAAGGCGAGCTACATCCTTTGCTTTTAGCCCACAATATCCCGGCCAAACTTTTCCCAAACCAGGAGTTGTTGAACCAGTGGAGAAGCAATTTCAGCGGAATCCGCTATTATGATAAAGAATTGGACGCCACTCTTTTTGGCGCTGTTGACGATATTTTAGAGTTTGAAGACGGCAAATTAGCCCCTTTGGATTATAAATCTACGGGCAGCGCAACGGCCAATATCTACGACCGTTTTCAAATACAGATGGATGTTTATACTTATCTTTTGGAAAAAAACGGATTTCCAACAACCAAAAAGGGATATTTAGCTTTTTATATTGTTAACAAGAAAAACGGTTTTGGAGACAGATTGCCTTTCAGAAAAGAAATTCAGGAAATAGAAACAGACCCTTCGGACATCCCTCAATTATTTAAAGAAGCGGTAGCGATTTTAAAAAGAGTCGTGCCGCCGCCGCACAACCAGGAATGTCAATATGGCCAATGGTTCAAAAAAGCCTCCAGTTTCAACAACTAAAAAACCAAAATTCATGGTCAAAAAGAAATCGCTAAACACCGAGCTTCCATTTATGGAAGCGAAGTCTAAGAAGAGAATGGAATTCTCTTCGCCCAAAGTTGTTATTGGCGGAACTTTTGATATTTTGCACAGGGGACACGAGGCATTATTAAGAAGGGCTTTTAGTTTGGGTGAAACAACTATCGGATTAACTTCAAACAAAATGGCTGAAAAAATTAAAAGAAGAAGGATTGGAAATTTTCGAAGCAGAAAAAAAGAATTGGAAAAATTTATAAAAAAAGGGTTGCTAGGCAAATATAAAATAAAGAAAATTGAAGACAAATTCGGTCCTACTTTAAAAGAAGATTTTGATTATATTGTGGTTTCTCCGGAAACTTACAAAACGGCCTTGCTCATCAATAAAAAACGCCGGGAAATAAAGAAAAAACCGATAAAAATTGTTAAAATAAAGTTTGTTTTGGGAGAAAACGGAAAACCCATCAGCGCCACTCAAATAATAAAAGGCAAAATAGATAAACAGGGAAAATTAATTACCGAGTCCCGCTTGCGGGACGAAGGTGAAGAAGAGAACGAAGTTCTCTTCGCCTAAAAATTGTGCCTTTTCTTTTTGAAAATGGTAAAATAGTAAACAAAGGGTCGATAATAAATTTTAATTTTTAAGTAAATATATGTGCAACCTAAAAGAAGAAGTTAAAAATATATTTGTCGTGATATTGGGATTATTTTTAATTGCCCTGATTATTTCTACGGCAATTGATATTAAAAATAAATTAGAAGAAACGGAAAGTACAATTACAGTTTCAGAAACCGGAACCGTTTATATTAAGCCAGATTTGGCTTTGATAAGCTTCTCCATAGTTACCGAAGCTAAAACGGTAGCCGAAGCCATGGGCAAAAATACCGAGAAAATGAATGCCGTAATTAATTTTATGAAAGAACAGGGTATAGAGGATAAAGATTTAAAGACTACAAGTTTTAATATTTATCCTCGTTACGAATGGTATGATAAGACCCAAAATTATCCTTCCGGGGAAAGAGTATTGGTGGGGTATGAAGTAAGACAGTCGCTTCAAACAAAAATCAGAGATATGGAAAAAATCGGTGAGATTATTGAAGGTGGAACCTCGGCCGGAGCCAATGAGGTCAGCGATTTACAATTTACCGTTGATAATCAAGATGAATTTGAAAAACAAGCGAGAGAAGAAGCAATTACCAAGGCTAAGGCTAAGGCAGAAGAATTAGCCAAACAGTTAGGAGTGAATTTAGTGAGAATCAGTAATTTCAGTGAAAGTAGCGTTTTGCCTTACTTTTATTCAGCAAAAGAATCGGCTATGGGGCTGGGCGGAGCGGAAACTGTCCCTCTTCCTGAAATTGAAACCGGAGAAAATAAAATAGAGGTGACAGTAAGCATCACTTATGAAATTAATTAACAACGAAGAGAGAAAGATAGTTTGGACGGAGCATTCAAAAATGAAATTAAAGCAATACCGGTTTTCAGAAAAAAGAGTTTTAAGAATTTTTCGCCAACCGGATAGAACAGAAGAGGGGATAGCCGAAGGAACAATTGCGGTAATGCAGATTACAGGTACCAAGAGAAATCCTACCGAAGCCTGGGTGATGTATGTAATAATGAAAAGACCCAAGGGAATTAAAATAATTTCTGCCTGGAGGTATCCCGGAAGAACGCCGAAAGGCGAAAGGCCGATTATTCCGGAGGATACTCTTAAAGAATTAGGTTTAATTTAACTATTAATTATATGAAATATTCGCCAATCGTCGGTTGGATTCTATTATTAGCGGGCATCGGCATTATCGGTTGGACATTGATTAATTCTTATAATATTTTCACTGCCAAAGCTATGTTGCCCGAATTTTTTGAAGCACCGAAAGAAGAAGTTGTAACCAAAAAAGAAGGCGGCCAGGACATTCAGGTCCAGATAGAACAAATGATAGGCGAGCAACTAAAAGGAGTTTTGCCTGTTGATTCCATAACAAAACTTTTAAATTTGGTTGTCTGGTCAATACTGGCTTTTATTTTAATTTTTGGCGGCAGCCAAATTTCCAGCCTGGGCATAAAATTGATTAAAAAATGATAGAAGCAGCCAAAAGGCAAAATATGGTTACTCAGTATTTAATTTGGCAGTTTTTTGATGTGCCGAGAGAACTTATCAAGGCCTGGAAGAATTTTCTTTTGTTTTATTCAAACTATTTTTCAATTCCCTTACTTATTAAGACTTTTTTTTCTTATTGGAGAAGATATAAATGGTCTTACGGAAGAGGATTTGATATAGGAAGATACCTTGAAGTTTTCTTTTCTAATTTACTTTCCAGAGTTTTGGGAGCCGTAGTCAGGAGTTTTTTGATATTTTTTGGGATAATAGTGGAAATTTTTATAGTTTTTTCCGGCTTCATTGTTTTTATTGGCTGGTTAATTAATCCGGTAATTTTAATTGCCGGATTAATTTTCGGATTTAAAATAATTTTTTAATATGGCAGATAAATTTAATTTTAATCTAAAAACGACAGCGATTTATCAGGCAGTAAAATGGGCAAAGAATCCTGTTTTTAAGTTGGCAGAACCTTTAAGAAAGCTATTTTTGTTTTTATTTGTTTTAGTTTTTTTAATATTTATTTATGGGTTTTTAACCGATGCTATCAGTAAAAACGCCCAATCTTTAACTTTAGGATTATCAATAAATTTTCTTACTTTATTTTTAATTTTTCGGCTAATAGAATCTTTTTTTAATTCAAAAGTTAAAAACCCAAAATTAAACATACCAATTACCGAAGTTGTTTCCAATTTAGAAAAGTTCAATCTGGCAGATTTTTTAAGTTTTGAAGTTGCCAAAGCAGTTTCAGATTCTATAAAATTTTGCAAAAAAAGGAAAATTGCTGAAATCAGCTCAACTCTGCTTTTTTACTTTCTTATTTCCAATAATCAAAATTTAAATTTTATATTTTCTCGAGCCCTTTTAAGCGTTAAAGAAATTAAGCAATTTATTGAAAACTATTTTAAAACCATAAGTTCCGAATCTCAACCTTTGAAAATGGTTTATTCGGAAGATTTTCAGTATTCAATTTTTGAATCCCTAAAAGTAGCTGAAAAAAAGAATCATTTAAGAATTGAAGCGGGAGATATAATTACTGGCCTGGCCAAACATGATTTAATCTTTAAAAAAATTTTAATTGATAATAATCTCAAAGTTCAAGATATTGAGAATTTAAGCTGGTGGCTGGAGGATTTGGAAAAAAAAATAAAAGAAAGTAAAAGGTTCTGGGAATGGAAAAACTTAATAAAAAGAGGTTCTTTGGGAAAAGAATGGACGGCCGGCTACACTCTTACCTTAGACCGGTTTTCAATTGATTTATCCGAGGTACTAAGGAAAAGAGGATTCCCGGAAATTATCGGCCATCAAAAAGAAATTAGTGCCGTGGAAAGGATTTTATCCGGAAGAGAAATAAACAATGTTTTGATAGTTGGCGAAGCTGGCAGCGGCAGAAAAAGTATGGTTCATGCTTTGGCTAAAAAAAGCGTTTTGGGAGAAAGTTCAGCTGAAGTAAATTATAAAAGAATTGTTCAATTGGACCTGACAAACCTTTTAGCCCAGATTTCATCTTTCGAAAAGGTAGAAGTAACTTTGGATAATATCTTTAGGGAAGTGATTTTGGCTGGCAACGTTATTTTGTTCATAGACGAGTTTCACAATTTTATTAGCGGCGGCATCAAACCCGGGGTAATAGATATTTCCGGGGTTCTCGCTCCTTATTTGGCATATCCTGCTTTTCAGATTGTAGCCATTACCACCTTTGAAGGTCTTCACAAAAACATTGAACTAAATCCTTCTATTTTATCTCTGTTTGAAAAAGTTGAAGTTGCTGAAGTTTCTGAAAGAGAGACATTAATGCTTTTGCAAGACCTGAGTTTAATATTGGAACAAAAATACAAAAAATTCATTTCTTACCAATCCCTCAGAGATATTATTGTTTATTGTTCAAAGTATTTGCCGGCAATTCCTTTTCCCGAAAAAGCAATGGATTTGCTTGATGATGTAATGGTTTACCTTAACCAAACCATTAAAGACAAAGTACTTTTACCAAAACATATTGCTTATATTATTTCAGAGAAAACTCAAATTCCGGTTGGAGAAATAGAAGAAAAAGAAAGACATGTTTTGCTTAATTTGGAAAATTTAATTCATGAGAGAATCATCAATCAGCAGGAAGCTGTTAAAGAGGTTTCCGCCGCCCTAAGAAGGGCCAGGGCAGAGGTGACCACAAGATCCGGCCCCATGGGAACTTTTTTATTTTTGGGGCCAACCGGCGTTGGTAAAACCGAGACTTCCAAAGCTCTTGCCGAGATATACTTTGGTTCCGAAGATAGAATGATAAGGTTAGATATGTCAGAATTTCAAAGCGCTGCGGATATTCCTCATTTACTCGGAGCTCCGGGAGAGGAAGGACTTTTAACCACCAAAGTTAGAAAAAGACCGTTCTCCTTGATACTTTTAGATGAAATAGAAAAAGCTCATCCCAATGTCTTAAATTTATTTTTGCAAATACTGGACGAAGGACACGTAACGGACGGACTTGGCAGAAAAGTTGATTTTAAAAATTCAATAATCATTGCTACTTCTAATGCCGGTTATCAAATAATTTTGCAGGCCTTAAAAGAAAAAACCGAATGGTTTAAAGTTAAACAGAAACTTTTGGACCGTCTTTTTGAAGAAGGTCTTTTTCGGCCGGAATTTATCAATCGATTTGATGCAATGGTGGTTTTCAAACCTTTAACCAAAGAAAATCTTTTAGATATAGCCGATTTGATGCTCAAAAAATTAAAGAAAAACCTGAAAGAAAAAGAGATTGAGTTTGTTATCACCGAACCTCTCAAAGAAAGAATGGTTGAGTTGGGTTATGATCCAACCTTCGGTGCCAGACAGATGAGAAGAGTTATTCAAGACAAAATTGAAAATGTTTTGGCTCAAGCTATTTTATCTGGCGAAATTAAAAGAGGAGGTAAGGCAGAAATAGACCCGGAAAATTTCCAATTAAAAATTAATCCTTAAGTTTTCCACAAAAGGTCGATAAGACTTATAAACTTTAAAATCACATAGGTTATGATTTTGAGATAATCTTGTGATTATTTCTAAATTTAACTTATGGGATTAAATTTTTTTATGGTAGGAAATATAAATCAACAATCATCGGAGCCTTATGCCGAGTTAAAATCATTTAAGCCATATTTAGGGAAAAAAGCGCCAATATTGATACAAATTATAGGCGGTTTGATATGGCTGGCAGCGGCAGGTCTTCTCTTACAAGGCGTCTTTTCTTTGCTTTTTTCGCCGGTTTTTGGAATAGTAACATTATTAATTGGTGTTTTCGCCATTATTACAGGAAAGTCTCTATTTGGCATGAAAAAAAGCGCAGTGCGAAATTCAATAATTATGGCAATTTTGTTTGCCGGAGTAGCTGTTTGGAGTATAATTTCAACAAAATTTACGGGGGGCTTGGCGGCAAATGAATCAGAGATGATTGGAATTTTGTTTGGCGTTTTATTAATATTGATAGTATTTTTTTACCGAGAACGTTTCGTAAACTAAAAAACAAATTAATGTGACATTAAAAAATATAGGTTTAACAAAAATCAGTTTGGCGACAGTAATTATTATTATTTGCGTTGTAGCGGCAGCTGTCGCTGTCTATTGGTTGCAGACAGAAGAGTCAAGCGAACTATTACCTATACCTAGCATTTTAAAACCGGCTAACGAGACCGCCAATTGGCAGACTTATCGGAATGACGAGTATGGGTATGAGATAAAAATACCGCCCAAATGGTATTTAAAGGATTCTCCAGAAACAATAATGATACAAAATATGGAAAATGTTGCTAGTGCCCAGGGTTATTTAACCAATAGTAGCGTTTTTACGATGTCAATCGAAACGGACAGATCTTCATCTATTGAAGAATGGGTAGAAAAAATCAGTAGCGGTTATGAAGTAAATAGCAGAGAAAAACAGAAGAAAAAAATGTTAAACGAAATAAAAACAATAAAAATAGGAGGGGAAGAAAATAAAGTATGGTGGCATATTGGTAATACTGCAGAGACGATATATTTTCTTAGAAATGGAAAAGGTTATCATATTATGTATTTCTCTTATGACGTTAACTTGTTTAATCAAGATAAGGGAATTTTTAACCAAATCCTTTCCACTTTCAAATTTATTAAATAATTTTTACAGATGGTGCCAGACAGATGAGAAGAGTTATTCAAGACAAAATTGAAAATGTTTTAGCTTCTGCGCTTTTGTCCGGCGAAATCAAAAGGGGGTATAAAGTAGAAATAGATTCTGAAGATTTTAGATTAAAAATAATTTAAACAAAGCCCGAGATTGTTTATTATACGAAAAATCTATTTAAAATTGGTAAATTAAAACTATGGCAGAAGTATTGCGAAAACCAACGGGCAAAACATCCCCTCAATTATCTTTTTTGGGAATGTACCCTAAAATGTAATCTTGGTTGTCAACATTGTGGAAGTTCTTGCGGCTTGGGAAGAATCAGTAAAGATGAGCTTACCACCAATGAAATAAAAAGGGTTTTTCATACTATTGCCGAAGATTTTAATCCAAAACAGATAATAATTGCAGTAACAGGTGGCGAACCACTTCTAAGAAAAGATATTTTTGAGGTAATGAAATATGCTAATGAGTTAGGTTTTTCTTGGGGAATGGTAACGAACGGTACTTTAATTACTCCGGAAATTGTTAATCAAATGAAAGAGGCAAAAATGTCCACAATATCAGTGAGTTTAGATGGTTTAGAAAAAAATCATAATTGGTTGAGATGTAGTCAAAATGCTTTTGAAAAGGCTGTTAAAGGATTAAAATTACTCGTAGCGTCAAATAATTTTGAATTAGTAGAAGCCATTACTTGTGTTAATCAACATAACCTCAATGAATTAGAGGAAGTATACCAATTATGTAGTGATTTGGGAGTAGATGAATGGCGGTTATTTACCATTAGCCCGGTAGGTAGGGCTAAAAATAATCCTGAACTTTTCTTAAATGGACAGCAATTTCATTATTTGTTAGAATTTATTAAGAAAAAGCGAAAAAATAGAAAAAAATTAAAACCGAGTTTTTGTGATGAAGGTTTTTTAGGGATAGAATACGAAGGTGAAGTAAGAAATCAGTTATTTTATTGTTGGGCAGGTATTATCGTTGGAAGTATATTGTACAATGGAGACATAGCAGCTTGTCCTATTTTACCTCGAGAATATGCTCGGCAGGGAAATGTTAGAGAAAATAGATTTTCTGAAATTTGGAATAGTAAATATCAAGTTTTTAGAGATAGGATTTGGCGAAAAAAGGATAATTGTAAAAATTGTTTCTGGTGGGAATTTTGCGAGGGCAATAGTCTACATTTATGGGATTTTGATAAAAATAGATTGGTGTTATGTAATTATAATTTAATCAATGAGCAAAAGTCGGACAAAGATACATAAAAATTTATAAGGAAAAATCAATATGAGTAAATTTCTAAAAATTTTTAAAAAATGGCAGGTTTTACTCCTTAATGGTTTATTGGCTTTGATATTTGCAAATAAAACTAAGGCTCAAGAACCTATCATCATAGCTAATCCATTGTATGGGATAGTGACTCCGGAAGAAATGTTGGTAGGACTCTTACCATGGATTGTTGGTATATTTCTTGTTTTCATAGTTGCGCCTATCGCTGGTTTAATTTGGTATCGTAAACGGGGAGGAAAGAAAAAATGGCCCACTATAGTAATACGGATTCTTGTTTCTTTTTTTGTTTTAGTATTAGCTGCTTATATAATTTTACTGCTTGTTTTATTCCTTTTTTCCTGAAACCCTTTTGTTTTAGCATTGGTTGCTTTTATAATTCTTCTATATTCCTAATTTTAAATCTGGAAACTTTTAATTAAAGTTAAATAATCGAAGTTCGGTTTCACTTGCGGTTCCGTTAAAAGCGGGGCCGTTTTATTTTAGGGCTGTGGATTTCCTGTGGAAAAATAAACCGCGATTTTCTATTTTATTCCTATTTTACCTGTTTTTTAAATGGAAAAGAATGGTTGACTAAGGATATGAAGTGGATAATAATATAGGTGAAGTGGGGAATTGTGGATAAGTATGTAGATAACTAGCCACTTCTGTGGATAACTACTTTACTACTTCATCATGTTCTCAGGAGAATATACATATTCAATAGACGAAAAGAAGAGATTGGCTGTTCCTGTTAAATTCAGACAGCTTTTAGGCAAGAAAGCAGTTATCACCAGGGGACTGGATCAATGTTTGTTTCTTTATCCAGCTAAAGAATGGGGGGAATTGGCCAAAAAAATATCTAAACTTCCCTTGGCCCAGGCCGATGCCAGAAGTTTTGCCAGATTAATGCTGGGCGGAGCAATGGAAGTGAGTTTTGACAATTTGGGCAGAATTTTAATCCCTGATTATTTAAAAAATTATTCAGGACTTAAAAAAAGAGTTATTTTCGTCGGCCTTTACGACAGGATTGAGATTTGGGATGAAATAGGATTCCAAAAATACAAAAAGAAAACGGAAATGGCAGCCGGCGACATAGCCGAACGTCTTAAAGAGTTAGGAGTTTAGTATGGTTCATATTCCCGTATTGCAAAAAGAGGTTCTCCAGTATCTTGAGCCAAAGCCGAATGAAAATTTTATTGATTGTACGATAGGAAAAGGAGGTCATGCCTTAGCTATCTTGGAAAAAAATGGTCCAAATGGAAAAGTATTAGGAATCGATCAAGACCAAGAATTAATCCAATCTTTAAAAACCCGAGCCGCAGCGAAGGGGGAAGAAGAGGATTTATCCTCTTCGCCAAGGAAGATTAAACATTTTGAAGAACGATTAGTTCTGGTTTGTGATAATTTTGCTAACTTAGAGGAAATCGTTAAAAAACAAAATTTTAAAAAAATATCTGGAATTTTATTTGATTTGGGAATGTCAAGCTGGCATTTAGAAGAGTCGGGTCGGGGATTCAGTTTTTTAAGGAATGAACCATTGGACATGAGATACGATTTAAGAAATCCTTTGACGGCCGAAAAGATAATAAACTTTTGGTCAGAGCCTGATATAGAAAAAATTTTAAAAGAATTTGGAGAAGAAAATTTTTCGGAAGAAATTGCCAAAACCATTATTAAAGAAAGAAAATTTGGCTCGATTAAAACAACTTTTCAATTAGTAAAAATCATTAAAAAATCAGTTCCTTTAAGATATCAAAATCAAAGATTACATTGTGCGACAAGAACATTTCAGGCAATAAGAATTGCGGTAAACGAAGAGTTAGAGAATCTGAGAAAAGTTCTTCCGATTGCAGTAGAAATTTTGCCAGCCGAGGGAAAACTGCTCGTTATTTCTTTTCATTCTTTGGAAGATAGAATTGTTAAAAATTTTTTTCGGGAAAAAGCCAGAGAAAATATTTTAAAAATAATAACCAAAAAACCGGTCAGGCCCGACTTAAAAGAAATTAAAATTAATGCTCGGTCTCGGTCCGGTAAGCTGAGAACGGCAGTAAAAATATGTCCCAAATAAACAAGTCTTTAGTATCAAATTTCCCAATTTCAGTAGTGCCCCTTAGATTAAAACTAAGTTTAGGCTTGAAATTTCTTTGGATTTTTATTATTTTGATAATTTTTTCTCTTTTGATTGTTTTTATATATCAGCTTAATGCTTATACTTCAGAAGTTTATTTTATTCAGAGTTCTGAAAAGAAAATAAACGAATTTACCCAGGAAAATAAAACCTTAGGAATTAATTTCGCCAAAGCTAACTCTTTATGGAATATCGGAAACTACGTTCAAAATTTTGAAAAAGCAGGCCAGATAGAATATATTCGGGTCTTGGAGAGTACGGTCTTGGCAAAGTAACCCATGGTTCGTTGGAGAATCAATTTCATTTTAGTATCCTTGTTTCTTTTGGGAATGGTCATTTTGGGCCGGCTTTTTTATATTCAAGTCATTAAGGCCGACTTTTACAAAGCTTTGGCTCAAGGATTATATAGCATTGAGAAACAAATTATTGGAGAAAGAGGAGAGATTTTTTTTAAAAACGGTGAACCTTTAGCCATAAACATGGATTGGTCACTGGTTTTTTCCTCACCAATAGAAGTTAAAGAAAAAGAGATTGCCGCCGAAAAATTAGCCGAAATTCTTTCTTTAAATAAGGATTTTATTTTGGAAAAATTAGAAAAAAATAATTTATATGAACCCATTAAAAAAAGAATAACTGATGAGGAAATTCAAAAAATAAAGGAACTAAACCTAAAAGGAATTTATCTGGACAGAGAAAAGGGAAGATACTATCCCCAAGAAACCCTTGCTTCCCAGTTAATCGGTTTTGTGGACGCCGACCGGCAAGGACAATATGGCATAGAAGGTTATGACAATGAGATTTTGCAGGGTAAAAGAGACCAAAGAGGCAAAGATATTTTTTTAACTATTGATTACTCCATTCAATTCAGAGCCGAAAAACTTTTAGAACAGGCAAAAGAAAATTTAGATATTGAAGGCGGAGAAATTATAGTCATCAATCCTAATTCCGGAGAAATTTTAGCCTTAGCGAATTTTCCAAACTTTAATCCCAATCAATACTCGACGGTTTCTGATTTTAAAATTTTTGAAAATGGAGCAACTCAAAAAATTTTTGAGCCGGGTTCCATTTTCAAACCAATGACCATGGCTGCCGCTTTGAACGAGGAAAAAATCACTCCCCAGACCACTTATATAGATAAAGGAATAAAGTGGATAGGCGGCTGGCCTATTTCTAACTACGATAACAGAATTTATGGAGAACAGACCATGACTAATGTTTTGGAAAAATCAATTAATACCGGAGCGGTTTTTGTTGAAGAAAAGCTCGGCCATAATTCCTTCTTGCAATACCTGGATGGATTCGGTTTTTTTAAACTGACCGGCATTGACCTGCCGGAAGTTTATTCTGAAAACACGGAGTTTAAAAAGGGGTATGAAATAAACTTTGTTACAGCCAGTTTTGGCCAGGGAATAGAAATAACGCCAATCCAGTTAATCAGAGCTTATAGCGCCATTGCTAATGGCGGAAAACTGGTAAAACCTTATCTGGTTAAGAAAATTATAAACGGCGAGGAAATTTCGGAAACTGAGCCAAAAATAGAAGATGATTTGATAATTTCTCCCAAAATAGCCAGTCAATTAACAGCTATGCTGGTCAGCGTGGTTGAAAATGGTCCCTATACAAAGGGGGCTAGAATCCCGGGCTATTATGTTGCCGGTAAAACAGGTACTGCCCAGGTACCAGAAAAAGGAACATATTCACCCGACAAAACCTGGCAATCGTTTGTAGGATTTGTCCCCGCTTTTAATCCTGAATTTCTAATTTTAGTAAAATTAAACAATCCTAAAACCAAAACCGCAGAATACTCGGCAGTTCCCATTTTCCAGGATTTGGCAAAATATATTGTTGATTATTATCAAATACCGCCGGACTATGAATAAAATTTTCAATAAAATTAAATTTTTTTTAAGAAAGCCAAAGGTGGTGATTGTTATTGGTGAGAGAAAAAAAATGGTAACAGAAGCCATTTTTCAGGTTTTGAAGCAATATTTTAAACTTGACAAAGATATCTTGATTCTTGAAACAGAAGAAAAAGAAATTAATAAATTTGCTTTTTATTTAAAAAATTCTAAACTGCCGATTTTAGTAATAACTGGCATTAATGATATCTATTTAGTTAAAAATCTGCCTATTGACACCCATTTTGTTTTAAATTACGACGATGAAAAAGCAAAAGAAATTAATAACCTTGATAATTTAAAAACTATGAAATTTGGCTTTAAAGAAGAAAATGATATTTTTGTCTCCGATATCAAAGAAAACGGCGGGACAAATTTCAAGGTAAATTATGATGGAAAAAGTGTGCCATTTTGGCTGAACGGACTTCTTGGACAAGAGCAAATTTACGCCATCCTGGCCGCAATCAGCGTTGGCACAATTCTTGGCTTAAACCTGGTGGAAATTTCCCAATCCTTCAAATAAAATTGCTAATTTTATTAGACAAAATTTTAATTTTTTGATAACCTAAAAAGGCGATAGATATAAGTATTACCACTGGCCCTATCGTCTAGTGGTTTAGGACGTCTGCTTCTCAGGCAGGAAACACCGGTTCAAATCCGGTTGGGGCCGCCATTTCTGACAGGGTTAGCCCCTGTTAGAACAAAAAATCTATGTTTTCGTATGCCAATGGAAAGTTTGTTCTAACCGAAGAATTAGCTTTACCTATAAAAGAAGATATCACAGGCACTATTCGCGGATTTCGCATTTTTACTGCCTGCCGTACCTTACCCAACGGGAGGGTTTTTCGTTTAGAAGATCACATTGATCGTTTGTTTAATTTTGCTAAGGCTATTTATATGGAATTACCTCACGATAAGAATGAGCTAAAAGAAATTGTTCAAGAGACAATAGTCAAAAACAAAGAAGAGGGCGAAGAGGATAAATCCTCTTCTTCCGCCGAGCGTAGCGAGGCGGGAGATGAACGAAGTTCAGCGACCCCCTTCGCTGCGGCTCGGGAGGGAAAAGAGTTGCTGCTTGAGATAATATACAGCGGCGGTAGCGCAAATTTAAGCGGGGTAGCGCCAACAGGAAAGGCTATTTTATATATAATGGTTCTTCCTTTAAAGATGCCTCCTGCTGGGTGGTACGAAAAAGGAATAAAGCTGGCAACTTATCCTTACCAGCGCCAGTGGCCGGAAATTAAATTTTTGAATTATGTAGGCGCAGTTATTGCCCACCAAACAGTGGTTAAAAAATACGAAGCCGATGATGCCTTGTTTATTTCGCCTCATGAAAAGAAAATTATTTTGGAAGGTACCACCTTCAATTTTTTTATAATAAAAAATGGCGTTATTATAACTCACCCAGCGGACGGTAAAATTTTACCTGGCATAACGCGCAAAGTTACGCTGGAATTAGCTTGTCAGTGGGGGATTAAAACAAAAGAAGATTATTTTTCTCTTGATGATTTACTTGAAGTCGAAGAAGCGTTTATCACTTCTTCAACGCGTAATATAGTGCCAGTGGTTAGGGTTGATGATATAGTCATAGGAAGCGGCCAGCCCGGGGAAATAACTAATAAATTAGCCAGGTTTTTTAAAGAATATCAGGCTAATTATTAATTGTTTACTTTAAAAAGAAAATTTTTTCATATACTTTGTTGCAGAAATTCCCGAGAATTTCTGTTTTTTGTTTTAATCTTGCTTTTTTATTTGATTTGTTGTAAATTAGGTCAAGATGGTCAGGTCAAATCTTGACCAAAATCGTATTTTAAAAAAGAAAGGAGGACAAGGTCATGTTGACTAACGGTTTTTTCTCGTCTTTCGGGTTCACGCTGTGCGTCATCGGTGTGTTGGTCGCCCTTGCTGGCATTGTGTTTGCTGCCATTCGAGTCTGGCGGCTTTCACAGCCACTTCGAGACTGGCTCCAGCGCAGTTGTGTTACTCGTCTCATTCGAGCGACGGGAACATTCTTGGGAGCTGCAATAGCTCACGCCAAGAGTTTCGTAGCAGGTTTGCTTGCAGTTCTCTTCGTTCGTCCCTGGCAAACCTTCATCTCTCTCTTGACTATGCTTGGCAATGTGCTTCGTCAAGTGCCGTGGGGCATCTGCGTTGGCGTGCCGATTGTCTACTCTTTGCCATTTCTCATGCTCGCTACGGGGGGCATACCGTTGCAGTCAATCACTGGTATTGCAGCCGCGGGAGCATTGATTGGTATACTCTGTGCTCCGTTCACGGCCTGGCATTACAGGCGACTTGGAGTAATCAGGACGCTCGGTATGTCTCTGCTCATTATTGTAGGTGGGGCTTGGAGCTCCTCAATGCTGATTGTCATGCTGATAGGTCTGACTTCAGACTAGGGCATGACCCCTACAAACATTCGGGCGTTTGCTCTGACTTCTGTCTAGAAGTTATCAAACGCCTTTTCTTTTTAATTTGTAAAAGAATTGCCGCTAAACAGAAAATTTTTTGTAAAATTTTCTTAATTGAAAAAAAATAAGAAAAAAAGGGGGAGTAAGAATAAACCTTTTTAACTCTCCCTTTTTTTGTTAGAATAAAAAAATCACCAACCGAGCTTTCACGCAGTGAGGGCGAAGAAAGTAAACTTTCTTCTTCCCCCTTCGCTATCGCTCGGGAAAGCGAAGGTGAAGAAGAGGGCGAAACCCTCTTCGCCTAAATATATTGATTATGAATTCATTTCATTCCAAATCCATTGAGAAGACCTTGGAAGAACTTTCTTCTTATCCGGAAGGTTTGACTTTAGAGGAAGTGAAAAACCGTTTGCAAAAATTCGGTTTTAATGAAATACCAGAGAAAAGGGCCTTGCACCCGGCTTTTATTTTTTTGAAACAGTTCCATTCTTGGCTGATATACATACTTATTGGAGCAGCTCTTTTTTCCTTTTGGACCGGGCATATGTTTGATGTTTATATAATTTCGGCCGTTCTTTTGCTTAATGCCATCATGGGCTTTATTCAAGAATCCAAGGCAGAGAAAGCCATCAGGGCTTTAAAGAAGATGGTGGTGGATTTTACCAATGTTGTCAGAGAAGGAGAATTATTAAAAATTCCGGCCAAAGAATTGGTTCAAGGCGATATTATTTTATTGGGAGAAGGAGATAGAATTCCGGCTGACGCCAGATTGTCGGAAATAAAAAACTTTAGAACCATGGAGGCAGCTTTGACCGGTGAATCTTTGCCCATAGACAAAGATCTTAAGGAATTGCCCGAAAGAACTCCTTTGGCTGACCAAAAAAATATGATTTGGCTGGGAACATTTGTTACAGCCGGTCAAGCAAAGGCAATAGTTGTTGCCACCGGACCCAAAACCGCTTTGGGACAAATCGCTGAAAGTCTTGAAAAAATTGAAACTCCGAAAACTCATTTCAAAATAAAAACCGATTTGCTGGCAAAACAAATGGCCGGAATTGCTTTTGGTTGTGTTTCGGCGCTTTTATTGGTTGCGTTATTTATTGGCCATTTTGAATTTAAAGATGCATTTCGTTTTGCGGTTGCCGCTCTTGTTTCGGCAATTCCCGAGGGACTGCCAATAGTATTGGTCATTGTTCTGGCCATGGGAGCTCACCGAATGGCAAGAAGAAATGCGATTGTCAGAAACCTGCAGGCTACAGAAACTCTTGGCGTGGCAAATATTATTGCCGTGGATAAAACCGGAACTATTACTCAAAATACAATGGACGCAGAAAAAATAATTTTATTAAATCAAGAAGAAATTACGGTTTCAGGAGACGGCTGGAAGCCAAAAGGCGAATTTATCCAAAAAGAAAAAGTTTTCTTTCCTTTGGAAAATCCTCAATTAAGAAAGCTTTTACATATTGCCTGTATTTGCAACAATGCCAGATTACTCAAAGAAAACGGCAAAAAGGAAAATTACATAATCATTGGCGACCCGACAGAGGCGGCCTTGGTTGTCCTGGCAGAAAAGGCCGGGCTTAAAAAAGAAGTTTTACTGGAAAAAGAAAAAATAATTGATGATTTGCCATTTAATCCGGAATTAAAATATGGAGCATCGCTTATCGAGCTTCCGCAGGAAGCGAAAATTAAGAAGAGGATAAATTCCTCTTCGCCTGCTATTTTAGCTAAAGATACGACAGAAAAAGAAATTTATGTAGTTGGGGCGCCGGAAGCTATTTTAGAAGTTTCTTTCTCAGGACTTGGAGAAAAAGAGAATAAATTAGCGCTAAAAGAAAAAAAAGAAACTTTAAAGAAAATAGAAGGTTTAGCAAAAAATGGTTTAAGGGTTATCGGGTTGGCTTATAAAACCGTTCCTTTTGAAACGGAAAAATTGACCCGGGACCTAATTAAAAACCTCACTTTTGTGGGAGCGGTAGGAATGAAAGATCCCCCGAGGCCCGAAGTTAAAGAAGCTATTGTCAAAACAAAAACAGCCGGAATAAGGGTAATTATGAAAACCGGCGACCATAAAGAAACTGCCATAGCTATTGCCAGAGAAATCGGTTTAGTCAAAAATGAAAAAGAGAACAATTATCCTTTGGCTTTAACCGAAAAAGAATTAGAAAAGTTGACTGAGGAAGAGTTTAACGAAGCAGTAAAGAATGTTTCAATTTTTGCCAGATTAACTCCGGCAATGAAATTAAAAATTTTAGAAAGCTTGCAAAAACAAGGATATATTGTGGCCATGACCGGTGATGGAGTCAATGACGCCCCGGCTTTAAAAAAAGCTGATATTGGCATTGCTATGGGACAAATCGGTACCGATGTTGCCAGAGAAAGCAGTTCTATGGTTTTGGCCGATGATAATTTTACTTCCATTGTCAATGCCATTGAAGAAGGAAGAACCGTTTTTACTAACGTTAAACAAGTCAGCTTGTTTTTAATTACCACCAATTTTGCTGAAATTGCCACCCTGGTAACTTCTTTAATCATCGGTGCTTATTTATGGGGCCAAACCCTTTTGATTATTTTGCCGGCTACCATTATTTTTATGAATTTAGTAACCGATGGTTTTGCCGATGTTGCTTTGGCTTGCGAGCCCCGTCATGAAGATGTTTTGAAAAAACCGCCGAGAAGAAAAGAAGAAAATATTTTGTCCAAAGATATTTTCCCATTTTTAGTTTTAATGGTTATGATAATGACCGTTTTAACGATTTTTATTTTTAAAACCTTTTTACTTCAGGATTCTTTGGAAAAAGCCAGGGCCGGTGCTTTTGCCGTCATGGCTATTACCCAATTATTTAATGTTCTTAATATGAGGAGTCTCAGCCAATCCATTTTTAAGATAGGGTTCTTTTCTAATAAATTCATAGTGGGAGGTTTGACAGTTTCTATTATTTTAATAATAATAGCTCTTTTTGTCGGAGGTGTGGCGGAAAAATTTGGCTTTGAAACTCTTTCTCTTTCAGAATTTTTAATCATAATCTTGCTTTCCTCTCTGGTTTTGTGGAGCGGAGAATTATATAAATATTGGCGTCGAAGGGCAACACGCTTTTTGTTGAAAAATTAGGATAACAACATTATAATAAAAAAACGTATTGAAAAAGGTCGAAAGGTCGTTATTAAATTAAAGATAGGAGAATATTATGACAACAAAAAAGTTTTCTAAAGGTGAAGCAATACGCTTTGGATGGAATACAATGAAAGGCAACATCGGTTTTTTCATCGGTCTTTTGATGGTAGTAGGATTGATTTCTTTTGCCCCAAGTATTATTGCCGATTTAATGAGAAAAAATACACCCATCTTATCGATTATTATTGATATCGCTTCTTGGATTTTATCTATGATAGTCTCAATGGGTCTAATCAGAATTACTATAAGATTTTGCGACAATGAAAAAGGTAAATTCGGCGATCTTTTTTCTCAGTATCCTTTGTTTTTCAAGTATCTATTTGGCTCAATTCTTTATGGATTAATTGTTTTGGGAGGAACAATTTTGCTAATTATTCCTGGAATTATTTTGGGAATTAAATTTACCTTTTTTGATTACTTTATTATTGACAAAAAACTTGGTCCAATAGAAGCCCTCAAAAGAAGTTCTCAAATCACAAAGGGAGTCAAATGGGATTTGTTTCTCTTTTTCGTATTACTGGGACTCATTAATTTACTCGGAGCGCTTTGTTTGTTGGTTGGTTTGTTTGCAACTATTCCCACAACAATAGTTGCTACCGTTTTTGTTTATCGTAGATTGCTAGCACAAACGGAGGTTGTTTAAGTGGCTGAATCACCAGTAGAAAGTATCAACAAGTAAAAAATTCAAATAATCAAAACATGGGTCGCTTATTAACCTTATCTACAACCTTTAACTAATATTTCATGAAAATAATTTACGCTATAGCCATTCTTTCTGGCACCATTATTGGCGTGGGATTTTTTGCTTTGCCTTACGTTACTCTTAAGGTAGGTTTTTGGGTAATCCTTGGCTATTTTTTGGCTTTAGGAGCTTTGGTTATTTTAATTCATTTGTTTTTTGGAGAACTGGCATTAAAAACTCCTGATTTTAAAAGATTGCCGGGTTTTGCCAAAATTTATTTGGGAAATTGGGGTCAGATTGCAGCTTACACTTCAACAATTTTAGGAATTTTCGGAGCGCTTTTAGCTTATTTAATCGTTGGCGGAGAATTTTTAACAGAACTGTTTTTACCAATTTTCGGAGGAAGTTCCTTGGTTTACACCCTTTTTTATTTTGTAATTGCAGCCAGTTTAATTTTCTTTGGAATAAAAGCCATTGCTAAAGTAGAATTTTGGGGGTTAGTTTTATTTTTTATAATCTTGTTTGCCATATTTCTTCGGGGAGAGTCACTGATAACAATTAGCAATCTTTTTCCTTCCCCCGATTTTACTTTTGCCTTTTTGCCTTACGGCATTATTCTTTTTTCTCTGTGGGGAGCAGCTTTAATTCCGGAAGTTGAAGAAATGCTGGGAAAAGAGAAAAATTTACTTTTAAAAATTATTCCCATTGCCATTTTAATTCCAATGGTTGTTTACCTTTTTTTTATCTATCTAATTTTAGGCATTACCGGGACTCAAACCACCGAATCCGCTCTAACCGGATTAAGAAATGTTTTGGGCGACGGAATAGTGTCTTTAGCTCTCATTTTTGGGCTTTTAACCACTTTCACCTCTTTTATCACCTTAGGACTAACCTTAAAGAAGGTTTTCTGCTATGATTTAAAAATAGGAAAAAATATCGCTTTCGCAATTACTTGTTTTATTCCTTTAGTTCTTTTTTTAATTGGGATAAAACAGTTTATTCCAATCATCTCTTTTGTCGGAGCAACAATGCTGGGAATTGATGGAATCTTGATTTTATTAATGTATCGGAAAATAAATCCAAAACAAATTTTAGTTTATCCTCTGTTTTTAATACTTTTTGCCGGAATTATTTATGAAATAATATATTTTATTAGATAAATTATGCTTTTTAGTTACATTTTAATTTTTGTTGGTTCTTTTGCTATACTTTTTTTCTCAAGCAATTTTTTAGTCGGTGGACTTACTAAACTTTCTAAATTCATAGGGTGGAAAGAGTTTGTAGTTTCTTTTCTTGTTATGGCTTTTGCCACCACTATTCCAAACTTTTTTATTGGAATAATTTCTGCTTTAAATAAAGTTCCTGAGCTTTCTTTTAGCGATGTTGTAGGAACTAATATTGCCGACCTTACTTTGGTCATAGCTTTATCTGCTTTAGTTTCAAAAATGGGTTTATCTGTTCCAAGCCGAACAGTTCAAGGAAGTTCTCTTTTTACAATTGGGGTTGCTGTTTTCCCCTTAATTTTAATTCAAGATGGTACTCTTTCCCGATTAGATGGAATTCTATTATTAGGCGCGTTCGTTGCTTATATTGCTTGGCTTTTTAATAAAAAAGAAAGATTTGAAAAGATTTATGACGGAGCCTCGGAGAAATTAACTTTAAAATTTTTTACAAAGAATATAGTTTTGCTTTTTTGTTCTATTTTATTACTAGTAGTATCTTCTCATGGGATTGTTAAATCAGCTGTCTTTTTCTCAGGGTTTCTACGTTTACCCTTAAGTTTGATTGGTATTTTGATAGTTGGCTTAGGTACTGCGTTGCCCGAACTTTCCTTTACCTTGCAGGCCGCAAGAAAATCTCAGGATTGGATGATAGTTGGAGACGTGATGGGGTCGGTAATAATGACATCCACTCTTGTTTTGGGAGTTGTGGCTTTGATTTGTCCAATTAAAATTGTTGATTTTCAACCATTTGCCATCGGCAGGATTTTTCTAATAATTTCGGCAATATTTTTTCTACTTTTTATCCGAAGTGGCCGTAAAATCACGAGACGAGAAGCCTTATTTTTATTGGGGATTTATATCACCTTTGTCTTTGTTGAAATTTTAAGCAAATGATGGTAATGTATATTAATATTCAATGAATCTTCGATTCATTTCAATCTTCAATAAATTTTCAATTTATTTCGATGAATGATTTTCTTTTTGTCTTGATAATATTTTTGATTGTGGTGGCAGGCGTGGGAGCAATCTTTTTTTTATTGCGTAAATCAAGAACTGATGAAAAACAGAGTGGCGCTATAGAAGATTTAAAAATAAGATTAGCTGAAATGACAGGTATTTTAAAAGAGATGAGCGACAGCCAAGATGGAACTTCAAGAGCAATGCAAGATCAAATGCATTCTTTTACCAAAGAAGCAACCCAGATAAGAGAAGATTTAAAACATGTTCAAGAAAGCGTAAAAGACGTTTCTTCTTTTCAGGAAATTTTCAAAGCGCCAAAACTCAGGGGGCAATGGGGTGAAGCGTCTTTAGAACACATTTTATCCCAGCACTTTCCCCCAGAGCTTTATAAATTACAATATCTGTTTTCTTCGGGCGAACAGGTAGACGCTGTGTTATCGCTTCCTAACGCCAAAACCCTGCCGATTGACGCTAAGTTTCCCTCCGAGAACTTTACTAAAATGGTTGAAGCTTCGGGTGCTGAAAAGGATGTTTTCCGGAAAAAATTCATTGATGACATCAAAGGCCATATTGATAAAATCGCTGCAAAATATATAATACCTGCCGATGGAACCGTTGATTTCGCTTTAATGTATATTCCGGCCGAAGCCATTTATTACGAGATAGTTAATAATATTGGCAAAGAATTTGATTTAACGGGTTACGCTATGTCAAAGAAAGTGGTTCTCACTTCTCCGAACACGATTTATTTAACCTTAAGAACGATTGAGCATTGGTTTAAAGATACCCAGATTTCCCGGCAAACGCAGGAAATTTTAAAAAGATTAAATAAGGTTTATCAGGACGCCGGAAAGTTAATGGATGATTTCAGAAAACTGGGTTCGCATTTAAGAAATGCCGTTTCTTCTTATGACAGTTCGGAAAAACGTCTTAATATTTTTTCTGACAAGGTCGAAAGATTATTAGTGGTCAAAAAAACTAAAGTTTCTTCTTCCCCCTCGCTTCGCTCGGGAGGTCAAAGAAGTTAAAAAATTAAAAAAAGGTGAATAAATATGTTAGCCGTAATCAAAACCGGGGGTAAACAGTATCTTGTATCTCCGGGACAAAAAATTAAGATTGAAAAAATTAACCCCGAAGGAAAGCCTTCGGCTTCCCACGGGGCAGGTAAAAAAGAAGGTTCGGAAGTCGTCTTTGATGAAGTTTTGTTGTTGCAAAAAGGGAATAAGCTGGAAATCGGTACTCCTTTGGTTAAGGGAGCAAAAGTTACCGGGAAAATTGTTCGGCAAGGTAAAGCTAAAAAAGTAATTGCCTTTAAGTACAAAGCAAAAAAACGTTACAAAGTAAAAAAGGGCCATCGCCAGCCCTTTACGGAAGTAGAAATCACTAAAATTTCTAATTGACCTAATTTCTATTTTCGGCCTTCCAGAGCCGAAGATAAAGTTTCTTCATCAGCATACTCTAATTCACTGCCAAAGGGCAGCCCCCGACCAAGTCGGGTGGTTTTTTTGCCTAAGGGTTTTAGCGTTCTTTCCAAATACAAAGCAAAGGATTCTCCTTCGGTTATGGGATTCAAAGCAATAATAACTTCTTTTACCTGAGTCGCAGCGAAGGGGGAAGAAGAAGATTTATCTTCTTCGCCGATTTCAGGGTTTTTAACCCTTTCTAAAAGCTCTTTTATCCTTAATTTTTTCAATTCCTCCCCGCCCAATATAAAATACAAACCTTGATATTTTCTGGTTTTTTCAATAGAAATTAAATCCGTCTCTTTTTCAACCAGACAAATTAAGGATTTGTCCCGGCGGGGATCCTGGCAAATTTCACAAAGTTCGCCCTCGGCTTTTTGGTCTGAGCTTATCGAAGGCTCAAATGACTTATAGCAAAGCTTGCACAATTTTATGTTTTCTTTAAGTTTTAAAATGGCTGAGGTTAATTCTTTTATTTCTCTTTCGGTCAGCCCTAATAAGTAAAAAACAAATCGGCTGGCTGTTCTGGGACCTATCGTCGGGAATTTGGAGAATAAATTAATTAATTTTTGAATAGTAGGGGAATGCATAATTTACTCTTCCATATACCCTTTTTCTAAATTTCTAAAGGCAACCCGACTTTCATCAAAATATAGTTCTACTTTGCCCACCGGGCCGTTTCGATGTTTGGCGATGATGATGTCGGCAATATTTTTTCTGGTGGAATCGGGCCTGTATCTGTCCTCACGATAAATAAACAAAACCACGTCAGCATCTTGTTCTATGGCTCCAGTTTCTCTTAAATCAGACAATCTGGGGATTTGAGGAGACCTTTGTTCAACTGCTCTTGATAACTGAGATATAGCCAAGACCGGCACATTTAGTTCTCTGGCTAAAGATTTAAGAGAACGAGAAATTTCTGTCATCTGCTGAACCATACTGGTCATGGCATTCCTCGGCTCCATTAACTGTAAATAATCAACAATAATAAGTCCCAACCCTCTTTCTGCCTGTAATCTTCTGGCCATAGCTCTCATCTGTAAAACATTACAAACGGCCGTGTCATCAATATAGATAGGAGCTTCGGACAAAATTCCCAAAGCACGTTGAATTCTGGCAAAGTCATTATCGTCCCCATCGCTGGAAAGTTTCCCGGTTCTTAATCTCCATAGATCAATTCCGGCTTGGTCGGCAATAAATCTATCAACCAATTGGTCTCTTGACATTTCCAAACTGAATATTCCAACCGGTATTTTTTCATTAATGCTGACATAACTGGCAATATTTGTGGCCAAACTACTTTTTCCCATGGCTGGCCTTGAAGCTAAAACAATTAAATCTGATTTTTGCAGACCGGCCAGAATATTGTCCAAACCTGTAAAACCGGTCGGTAATCCCCTCAGACCTCCTTTATATTTTGACAATTTATCAATTCTTTCAAAGGCCTCTTCCAAACTTGCTTTAATTGGAATAAAGTTTTGAGAAAGACCTCGTTGGGCAATACTAAAAATCTTTTTTTCTGCCTGGTCTAATAAAACATCGGTATCATCTGTTTCGTTATAACCCATTGTGGCAACTTCAGAACCGGTTTCAATTAAATCTCTTAGAATTCTCTTTTTTTGAACAATCTTGGCGTAATGCAAAATATTGGTGGCGGTTGGAACGCAGTTAACTAATTCGGCTAAATAACTGTTTCCGCCAATCTCTTCCAGCTTGCCTAACTCTTTTAGTCGGTTGGCAACGCTCAAAACATCAATTGCCTCTCCTTTTTCAAAGAGCTCCTGACAGGTCTTGTAAATTTCTTGGTGAACCGGCCGATAAAAATCATCGGGCCGAACAAAATCAACCGCTTTAACAATAGCGTTTTTATCAAGCATCAAACATCCCAATAAAGACCTTTCAGCGTCTATATTTTGAGGAGGTAATTTATCCGGGAGTTCATTGGTCATTGAAATGAATTGAAAATTCATTGATCATACTAATGTAAATTAGCACAAGGGAGGCAAATGCGCAAACTGCTAAATTTTCTTAATTTTTGATCCCTCTTTAGTATCTTCAACCCAATAACCAAGTTTTTTAATTTTTTCTCTTATTTCATCGGCTTTCTGCCAAAGCCCTTGTTCCCGATATTTCTGGCGTTGATTAGTTAAGCTAAGCAACTCTTCAGGGATTTTTTCCTTTGGTTTTTTCCATAATATAAAATTAAAAATTCTATCAATCTTTTTCAAAAATTCTAAAATATTTTTATCATTAGTAGAGGATAGTTTATTTTGAGAGATTAAAATATTTCCCTTATTTACGAAATCAAATATAACAGCAATTGCTTTTGGCGTATTAAAATCATCTTCCATCGCCTCGTTAAAATCTTTTTGACTTTTTAAAATTAAATCTTTAATAATTTTTGAGTTTTTAGATACGGTCTTTCGCTTTGCGGTATGCCATTTTAGTTTTGATACAAACTCATCTATTCTTTCCAATTCTCTTTTTGTTTGTAAAACCAATTTATCATTGTAATCAAGAGGGGAGCGGTAATGATTTTTTATTATAAGCAACCTTAAAACCTGGCTGTCATTTTCTTTCAGAAAGTCCCTGATAGTAATAAAATTACCCAGGGATTTTGCCATTTTTTGCCCTGTCACGGTTAAAAATCCTGAATGGAGCCAGTATTTAACTAATGGTTTCTTTCCTGAGATTGCTTCCATTTGAGCGATTTCAGCTTCGTGATGGGGAAAAATCAGGTCCCTGGCGCCACCGTGAATGTCATATTGCGGCCCAAAATATTTCTCGGTAATGGCCGTATCCTCAATGTGCCAGCCCGGTCTGCCCAAAAACCAAGGCGATTTCCATTTTGGCTCGCCAGTTTTAGATTTTTTCCACAGGCAAAAATCACCTTTATTCTTTTTCTCTATGCTTTCATCTATCCTTGATACGGCATCCTCTGCTCCTAAAACTGTCCTGCGAGAAAGTTTTCCGTAATTTTTAAATTTTGAAATATCATAATAAATTCCATCTTTGATTTGATAAGCATGCCCCTTTTTTAAAAGCCGTTTAACCTGACTGATAATTTCTTTGATATGTTCTGTCGCTCTGGCGTATTTTGTCACGCTGTCTATTTTCAAACGTTTCATATCTTTTATGTATTCCTTTTCAAAGTCCCGCGCCAATCTTTGAGGAGAAGCTTTCTTTTCTTTTGCCCGGTTGATGATTTTGTCATCAATATCGGTGATATTTTGAAGATAAAAAACATTAAATCCTTTTTCTCTCAAATATTTCACAATCATATCAAAAACAATATAGGTTCTGGCATGACCTATATGACTGAAATCGTATGGTGTGATACCGCAAACAAAAAGATTAATTCTTCCCTTTTTTAGGGGCCTGAAAATCTCCTTTTTCCGTGTTAGGGTATTATAAAGCTTGAGCATTATTTTATTTTACCACAATTTATCTCCTTTTCAAAAATCCTATTTTATGATAATATAATTAAACATTTCCTTGATAATATGGCGAAGAAGACTTCGTCCTCTTCTTCACCTTCGCTTCTATAATCGAGAGAGAATTTCATTCTCTTTCTCACCTTCGCTTCCTTCGGAAGCTCGGTAATGGAAGCTCGGTTTATGAACTTAAAAAACTTTAGAAAATCAGATATTTTAGCTTCTCTTATCATTGCCGAAGCTGACGCCTTGCTTCTGCTCTTTATTTTAAAAACTATTAAAGTTCAGCTGCCTTCTATTCTTGCTCCATTTTTGCCTTTTCTGCCCCTGATTTTGCCCGTTTTAGCCCTTCTCTATATCTTAGTTGGCTCCTTTTTCAAAGAAAAATTTTCTGCTATTTTCCAGCTTTTCAAATTTACCCTAACCGGTTCTCTGAATACTTTTATTGACCTCGCGGTACTAAATCTCCTGATGCAGGCTCTCCAGATAACTTCCGGTTGGTATTTCTCCTTTTTCAAAATAATCTCTTTTTCCTGCGCCGCAGTAAACTCCTATATCTGGAATAAATTCTGGACCTTCAAAAAGAAAGAAACAAAGGTTGGGGCAAAAGAATTTTCCCAATTCTACATCATAACCGGAATTAGCTTCTTAATAAACGTTGGTTTAGCTTCATTGATTGTTAATGTCATTGGACCTCAATTCGGCCTCTCAGAGATGCTCTGGGCGAACGCAGGGGCTTTGGGAGGGGTTCTCGGCGCCTTCATCTGGAATTTCTTAGGGTATAAATTTATTGTCTTTAAAAAGTAAGCATATGTCTTTAGTCTTATATCGAAAATACAGACCGAAAACTTTTACTGAAGTTGTAGGTCAAGAACATATAGTGAAAACCTTGACCAATGCAATTTCTTCGGGAATGATTTCTCATGCCTATTTGTTTACCGGGCCCAGGGGAACAGGAAAAACAACTTTAGGCCGTCTTTTAGCTAAGGCCTTAAATTGTCAAAACAGGAAAGAAGGTGAGTATGAGCCTTGTAATCAATGCGACTCCTGCCAGGAAATAAATAAAGGAAATTCCATTGACATGATAGAAATAGATGCTGCTTCTAATCGGGGCATTGACGAAATGAGAGATTTAAAAGAGGGGATTCGCTTTATGCCAACCAAATCAAAATACAAAGTATTCATTATTGACGAATCTCACCAATTGACCAAGGAGGCAAATAATGCTCTTTTAAAAACTTTGGAGGAACCGCCCTCTCATGCCATTTTTGTCTTGGCTACGACCGAAATCCATAAAATGATTCCAACAATCATTTCAAGATGCCAGCGTTTTGACTTCAGAAAGCTGACTTTACAAGAGATTATAAAAAAATTAGAATTTATTGCGAAAAAAGAAGAAGTTAAAATAGAAAAAAGAGCTTTGGAATTAATTGCCTTGAATGCCTCAGGCTCCATCAGGGATGCAGAAAGCATCTTTGGCCAGATTTTAACCTTTGAAGATACGGCACGAGAAATCAAATCTGAAGAAGTGAAAGATTTGCTGGGCCTGGTGGAAATAAATTTAATCAGTCAATTCTTCGATTTTCTTTCCCAAAAAAAAGTTTCAGAAGCCCTTAATTTTTTAAACGACATAATTGAAAAAGGCGTTGACCTCCAAGAATTTACAAAATCTTTGATTAATTATTTAAGACAAACTCTTATTTTAAAAATAACGGGTTTGCAAGAAACCAATCCGATTATCACCGGTTTGACCAAAGAAGAATTTCAAAAAATGCAAAAACAGACAGAGAGTTTTAAAGAAGAAGAATTGCGCCAGATTATAAATCTTTTTCTGGAAGCAGAAAATAAAATGAAATATTCTTCAATACCCCAGTTACCTTTGGAACTAGCCATTATTGAAGCAATAGAGCCTATAGAGTAATCAATGCGGGGTCGTCTAATGGTAGGACAGGTCCCTTTGGAGGATCTGATCTTGGTTCGAATCCAAGCCCCGCAGCAAGCTTAAGAAAGGTTCGAAGTCCGAGGAGCATCAAGTAAACGTAAAATATGAAAAACAACTATTTTCCTCCAGAATTTCAAAAAGGTCAGTTTACGTGCCCGCATTGCGGAGTATTGGCAAAGCAGGTATGGTTTGATATAGTTGTATCGAATAAAACCGATGAATTCGATAAGATATGGATTTCGCGCTGTACAAATGAAGCTTGTTTGCGAGAATGTCTCTGGATTGATAAAAAAATGGCTATTCCCGATATGGAAGGAATTCCCTATCCAAACGATGATTTGGATGAGGAAATCAAGGAGGATTATACCGAAGCTCGTTCAATAATTTCACGTTCTCCGCGTGGAGCCACCGCTCTTTTACGTCTCGCTCTGCAAAAATTATGTAAGCAGCTTGGCGAGCCGGGAAAGGACATCAATATTGATATCGCTAGTCTGGTGAAAAATGGTCTGAGGCCAAGCATTCAAAAAGCGTTAGATATTGTTCGAGTGACCGGGAATGAGTCGGTACACCCTGGAGTTTTGGATATGAAAGATAATCGGGAAGTAGCCCTCAGTCTTTTTGAATTAGTAAATTTAATTGCAGAAGTAATGATTTCCGAACCAAAACGGGTTGACGAGCTTTATGGTTCGGTAGTTCCCGAGGAGAAGAAAAAGGCGATTGAAGAAAGGGATAGTGCTCCCAAATCTTTCAGTTAGAAACTTGAAAATATCTTATAAAAAGAAACACACTATGAAGTGGTTAGTATCCTTTGGGATAATCTTGATTATTATTCATGGACTTTGGTCTAGATTTTTTATAGTTGATGGTATTACGGTTTTAATATTTTTTATTTTGTTAATACCCCTTCTTGCTCCTTATTTACAACGAGCAAAGTTTCCGGGTGCGGAATTTGAATTTAAAGAAAAAATTGAAGAAGCTAAAAAGACGGTTCAGCGTTCAGTTGAGAAAGCAAAAGAGGATGAAAAGATCGGAAAATATAAAATTTCACCATTCGAAACTTTTAAGGCTTCTATGGTTAAAAAACTGTTAGAATTAGAATCAGATCCATCATTAGCGTTAGCTTCCTTACGAATAGAAATAGAAAGAAAATTGAGAATAATAGCAGATTTTTTAGATATTAAGGAAAGAGACAGAATACCGCTTTTTAGCATTATCGAAGAATTAGGCAAAAAGGAAATGTTATATTCTGAGCAAATGAAAGCTTTGCGGCAAATAATTATCCTTTGTAATAAAGCAATTCACGGCTACGATGTTAAAAAACAAGAAGCAGAAGAAATTATCGATCTAGTTGATAAAATTAATGCGAGTTTCCCCGTCGGCTATTCAATAGATATTTCTCCAAATGTAGATTACAAAAAACATGGCTTAGTTTGTGAATATGAGCATTGTATAGAATGGATGCCACTAACAGAGAAGCCTACAAAAAAATCTTGTTTACTTTTTGGGCATAATTGTCCAGGAGGAATCCAGAAAATAATAGCATGCGGTAAGACAATAAAGGATTTTCCCAAGAATCGTTTTATTAAATTAAAATAGACCCGACCGAGACGCCTAGCAAAAAGCTGGGTTTTTTGTTGACAAATTTGTGGCGTGTATTATCTTATAAAAAAGATAGTTCTTTAAGAAAGGAGAGAAAAATGGTAAGAGAAAGCAAAAAGGGGGCAGATTTAGTAAGAAAGTATCGTCGTCTTTTAGAACCTTGGAAAGGATTTTCTAGAAAATGGCAGATACAATGCCAAGGTAAACGGTTTGAGGTGAGAAGCTACGGGTTCTGTCATTGGAGTAAAGTAATTTTTCTTTGGAAAAACGGCAGAGAATTCTATAGATTGACAAGAAACACTAAAATTTTAGCGGAAAAAGGTGACGAGAACCTTTATAGGACAGAGTATTTTCGAGGTCAGTTAACAAGGCGGTACCTAGGTCCACAGAACTGTTTTGTTGAATTTTGCCAATTTTTGTGGAAGTTCCGTAGTTACCCCACCCAAAAGAGATTTTCCCAAGCAGCTCAAGTATTAAAATTAGATGAGAGAGTAGCTAACAAATACACTAATTTTTATCAACAATACTTTTGCTTCAAGAAGAGATAAAGCGGCTATAATGTTACCAAGGCCACTTTTTTTATTAAAATAACTCTCCTGCCTGCCTGCCCGTCGACAGGCAGGCAGGTAAGCCGACCGAGCCGCGTCAAAAATCGCCAAGAAGGCGGTTTTTTGGTAGAATTCAATAATGATTAAATTTAAAGGATTTGCACAAAAAGATTTTAATTGCTTTATTTTAAAAGATAAGAGATGTTTTAAAATTACAAAAGATAAACTAAAAAGATTGCTTTTAATTATTTCTAAAGAGGTTGGCGGTTATTCGGGAATTTATGAATATAGAAAAGGAAGATTTGCAGGATATTTATCAAAATTAAAAAATAGAAAGACCAATGCATTTTTTAATATTCAACTTAATGCCGATGACTTATGTTTAGAATTTCAGATAGAGAATAAAGATTTATTGTTTAATTTCTTTAAAAAGGTTAATGTAAAAACTTTGAATAATTTAAGAAAAATAGGAGATTGTGAAATTGCAATTTGGGACTTCAATAAGAAAATTTGTAAACTTTATCCTAGTTCTTTAGCTAAATCAGATATTAGATTCTTGGTAAATAAACTGAAATTAACTAGATATCCAATTTTCAAGTTCAGAAAGATTTATCCTAGAGATGAGGCTAAGGAACTATTGAGGTCTCCAAGGTTGGTGAGGGATTTATTAGATTCAATGAAAATCATGGAAACCCTCTATAATTTTACTTAGACAGATTTAATATCTTCCACCACTGGAAATTTCGCCCAAAAACAGGTTCTAACATCGTCCCATAGCGCCAGCAAATGAAATTGTCTTTTTATTCAGGCGATTTTTTGGTAGAATAGATAAAGATAATTAATAATTTTAAAATAAAAAATTTTATGAACACTTCACAAGTATATATTTTAATATCTATTATCGTTCTAGCTATAATTATGATTGTTCTGGTTTTAACAAGGAAAAAAATGCAGAAGCCGCTTTCCAAATTAGCCACTTTTGCTTTTGTATTTATTATGGCAGGGATTATTTTTGGAAATAATCGATTAATAGGTTATAGCTTAATGGGCTTTGGTGTAGTTCTTGCTATTATTGATATCATTAAAAAACTGAAGAAACCAAGTATTAAAAGTGATTAAACTTTGATCAAACAGGTTCTAACATCGTCCCATAGGGACAGCCAACAAATTAAAGGTCGTAATCAATAAAAAAATAAAACATTAAAAAATATGCCAAAGTGTAAATGTCCGAAATGCGATAAAGAAGTGGAATGTAAATGCGTGTGTGAAGAATGCGGATGCGAATGCGAGTGTGAATGCAATCAAGAATAAGGTTCAAAAAATCGCCAATCAGGCGGTTTTTTGGTAAAATGGAAATATGAAAATCATACATAAAAATCAAACCGAAGAATTTAAGAATAGTGATGTTTGCACCGTCATTGAATATCCGTTGGGAGACAAAGATATCAATGGAGCCATTGTTGAATTAAGTGGTAGATATCCGGACGAGGGAAGAGTCGTTAATTTGAAATGCAAAGAGTTGGCTTATATTATTGAGGGTTCTGGTAGAGTAGTAGTTGAAGGAGAAGAAGTAAAGCTTAACAAAGACGATTTAATTTTAATTGAACCGGGAGAAAAATACTTTTGGGAAGGAGATTTAAAAATGTTTGTTCCTTGCACTCCAGCTTGGTATCCAGAACAACACAAAGAAGTTAAATAGATGCTTGAGTTACTAAACAGGTTCTAACGTCGTCCACGACCCGCAGCCAATAAGGAAAAGTCAACGATTCGTGGTTCACCCGCGATTTCATCGGGATTCGCCGCTTTCTTTGAAAAAACTGCCAAAGAATTTATAAAAATATCGGTTCAAAACCACATTTTGTAAAAGAAAATTTTTTTCAATATGAAATTCTTTAAAATTAGAACAAAACCTCATAAAATTGATGTTATTTTGATAATTCTTTTTCCTATCGCCGCTGCGGTCCTAACGCTGATTTTTAAAACCAATTTTTTAATATCTACTTTATTATTTTTTGGTGTTCCATCTCTTTATTTGTGTCTCAGAAAACCTGGTATAGTTTTCAAGAGTTTAATTTTTACTACCATATTTTCAATACCTCTTGGGATTGTGATGGATTATTTAGCCATAATGGATAAATCTTGGATTATTCCAAGTAGCCTGTTTAATTTTAGATTTTTTGGAACAAATTCTATCGAGGGTTTAATCTGGGAATTCTTGTATGTCTTTTTTATAATCATGTTCTATGAATATTTTTTAGATTTTGGCAAAAAGGAAGATCGTGTTTCAAAAAATACAAAATATTTAATAGTCATTTCATTATCAGTATTAACTGTGTTTTTCCTCTTTTTGTTTGTTAGTCCCGGTTTATTGCATATAAAATATTTTTATTTAAAGAGCGGGACTATATTGATATTACTTCCTTTAGTTACTTTTTTATCATTCTTCCCAAAACTTTGGACAAAGTATGTAAAAATCGGGGTCTATTTTTTCGGCCTTTCTCTATTACATGAAGTGGCGGGATTGTATACAAATCAATGGACATTTCCGAGTCATAATTTTATTGGCTTTGTCGAACTATTTGGCTTAAAATTTCCTTTTGAAGAATTGCTATTTTGGATGATTCTTTCTGTGGCCGCCCTATTATCTTATTACGAATTTTTTGCCGATGATAAAAAGTAAAAGAATTTTCTGCCGAAGAGTAAAATCTGATAAGATTTTACTATCGAGCTTCGCTCTCTAAAAACTTGAAATTGTTAAAGAACGTGGCGAACCGCAAATTACGGGGGTTTGCCTTCGTCGCCTTCGGTGGCAAAATGCGTTCGAACTATTTTTAGTATACGCAGCAGACAAAAATCGTCTTTTTATTCAGACGGTTTTTTGGTAAAATATAGTATATGGTAGCTATTCATAAAAAATGTTGGCCAGAATGGTATGAGAAGTTTTGTTCTGGAGAAAGGACCTTTGAATTAAGGCTTGCTGATTTTGATTTAAAAGATGGTGACGTTTTGATTTTTGAAGAATACAACCCCGAACTAAAAAAATATACTGGTAGGAAAACATCATTTAGATGTAAAAAAGTAGAACACTCAGCTCAAGACCCCCTTCATTTTTATAATGTTGAAAATGTTAGAAAGTATGGTTTCTGGATTATTGAATTGGAAAAGGAAGATTAACTTGCCGTTAAACAGATTCTAACATCGTCCGTCCCTCGGAGCAAACTAATTGCCAAGAGGACGGTTTTTTGGTATAATAAAACAAAAAATTAATTATAATTATAATATTAAATAATCATAATAAATAATTAAATATATGGAACAAAGTAATTTACAAGAAAAAAGACTTTACCGTTCAAGAACTAACCGCATTATTTTCGGTGTGTGCGGCGGCTTGGGAGAATATTTCAATATCGATCCAATAATTTTTCGAATAATTTTTATTGCGCTAACCCTCGGCGCTGGCTCCGGGGTGCTTATTTATATTTTACTGGCTTTTTTAACTCCAAAGGCTCCTATTTCGGGAATTACAAATCAAGAGCCACAACCAATAAATGTTAAGGATAGGGTCGAAGGATTAGCGTCAGAATTAAAAGAATTAGAAAATCTCCCAAAAAGAAGAAATTTTTTTGGAATAGCAATTGTTATTCTCGGCGTATTTCTTCTATTTAATCAGCTGCTTCCGTGGAAGATTTTTAGCTGGGGTGTTTTATGGGCTGCTTTGATAATATTTTTGGGCGTTATGATTTTAAGGGGAGGTGGTGAGTATTCAAAAAAATCTCAAGATACTGATGAAAATTCAACGAAAGAAAATTTTGAGCCAGTGCAAGAATCGGGGGTAAAAGAAAAGGAAACAGTGAAAGAAATTCATCATTACCATCACAAAAATAATGGCGGAATTTTTCGCTTGTTTTTCGGGCTGACAGTTTTGATTATTGGTTTCGGGTTTCTTGCACAAAATTTTAATCTCATTTCGGGGCTTAATCTAGATTTATCCGCACTATTAAAATTTTGGCCAGCGTTTATAATTCTAGCTGGCCTTTCAATTCTTTCCCGGGGTACGTGGCTTGGATCGCTGCTATCAATTGTTATAACGCTTATCATAGTTGTTCTGTTTGCTCTTTATTTCTTCTGGCCAAGTAATCCAAAAGCAGTCGAAATGTTTTCTTTTGATATTCCCAAACAAGACAATATGACACGAGCAGAAATTTTTATTAGGGCGGGGGCATCTGTTGTTGATATCAGTGGCGGCGCAACCACTCTTGCAACTGGATATCTTGAATCTAACGTATCCACCTTAAAGACAAGCTCTGATGTCAATGACGGAGTTCAGCGAGCGCGAATTGAAATGGAAGGAGATGTTTCAAAAATAAGAGGGAAGACAACAAACACATTAAACTTCAAATTAGCTGAGAATATTCCCTTATCAATTGATATGGAATCAGGGGCTTCCAACCTTACGCTTGATGCCTCCAATCTTATATTAGAAGAATTCAAATTAAGCGCTGGCGCGTCTAAGGTTATGCTTACCTTTGGTGATAAAGCTGATATTGCGCGCGCAACTATTGAGGCGGGGGTAAGTTCGATTGAAATTGTGGCGCCCGAAAGTGTAGGTGTAAAAATTGAAGCAGAAGTTCCGCTTAGCCAAAAAAGCTTTATTGATTTCAAGCAGACAGGAGAAAAAACCTATGAAACCGATGGTTATGCAATTTCAGAAAAAAAACTGGATATTTTTATAAAGGCTGGCGTTTCCAATATCTCTGTAATTAGAAAATAATAAAATGCGGGCTTTTCATTTCTAAGAACAAACACAGGTTCTAACGTCGTCCAAGCTCCGCAGCTAATATAAGTAAAAGGTCACAACTGTAATAAAAAATAAAAGATAATAAAAAAAATGGGTATGGGATGGGCAAACAAAAAAAGACTTGATAAAAGATTAAGAAAGAGAAACAGGAATAAAAATAAATCAAAGAAAAGATAGCAGAAGTCCGCAAAAAATCGCTTTTTTGGCGGTTTTTTAGTAGAATAAAATAATTTATTATGAGTTTTTCTAAATATACAACAAAAAAAACAGAAGAGATTTTTCAAGAGTTAAAAACTTCTGAGAAAGGCCTTTCAGAAAAAGAAGCTCTAAAAAGACTTAAACAATATGGGTTAAATGAGCCTACCAAGAAGAAGAAGAATAGTATTTTTTTTCAAATCCTTTCGAGATTTACCAATCCTCTTGTTGTTGCCCTTTTGGTTATTGCAATTATTTCAATGTTTTTAGGAGAGATAATTAGTGCAATTTTAATTTTTTTAATGGCTATAATAAGCGTTTTACTTTCTTTTACTCAAGAACATCGAGCGGGAAAAGAAGTAGAAAATCTTATTGAAATGGTGCGAACAACCGCTACTGTTTATCGAAATAATAAACCAAAAGAAATTAAAATTCAGGAACTAGTTCCCGGAGACATAGTTGAGTTATTTGCCGGCGATATGATTCCTGCTGATTTAAGAATTATTTCTTGCAAAGATTTGTTTATTAATCAAGCTTCTTTGACCGGGGAATCATTCCCCGTAGAAAAAGTTTCAACTCCCATAACATCGAAAAACGATTCAATGTCTGAGTTAAACAACATTGCTTTTATGGGATCAAGCGTGGTGAGTGGAGGAGCATTGGGAGTGGTTTTAAAAACGGGCACTTCTACGCAGTTTGGTGAACTTTCTCAAAAAGTTGCGGGAATCGAGGTAGAAACGGGTTTTGAAAAGGGAATACGTAACTTCACCTTGTTGATGATTCGTTCAGCGCTATTTATGGTTATTTTTATTTTTGCCATCAATGCTTTGCGTCGGGGCGATTTTATGGAGTCATTGCTTTTTTCCATTGGAGTTGCTGTTGGTCTTATGCCCGAAATGTTACCCATGATAGTCACCATAAACCTTTCCAAGGGTGCCATTACGATGTCAAAAAAAGAAGTTATTGTTAGACGTTTAGGTTCCATACAAAATTTCGGCGCAATGGATATACTCTGTACGGATAAAACCGGCACCCTTACTATGAATAAAATAATTTTGGAGAAGCATTGCGATGTTGCAGGCAAAGAAAGCGAAGACGTCTTGAGGTATGCTTATATTAATAGTTTTTATCAAACAGGGTTAAAAGATCTTTTAGACCAAACGATTTTGAAGCACGAAAAAATATTATTAAAACAATTTAAAAAAATAGACGAAGTACCTTTTGATTTTTTAAGAAGAATTATGTCCGTAGTTGTAGAAACAGATAGCGAACGTACGATTATTTCAAAAGGCGCTCCGGAGGAAATATTTAAAAGATGTTCTCGATATGAGTTGGACGGCGGAATATTTAGAACAAACAATAATGTTTTTTTAAATTTAAAAAAACAATACGACAGCTTAAGTTCGGAAGGTTTTAGAGTTCTAGCAATAGCTTATAAAAAAGTAAATAACAAAAAAGAAATATTTTCAAAAGAAGACGAGTCAGGTTTAATACTTAAGGGATATGTGGCATTTTTTGACCCGCCAAAGCCCAGCGCTAAACCAACAATTATTGAATTAAAAAAAATAGGAATAGAATTTAAAATTTTAACCGGAGACAACGATTTAGTTACAAAAAAAATATGTAATGATGTCGGGCTTGAGATTAAAGGTTTGGCGACGGGAGACCAAATAGAAAGATTAAGCGATAAAGAAATTCAGGAGTTAGTTAAAAATACCACTATTTTTGCTCGTCTTTCGCCGTTGCAAAAAGCAAGAATAGTAAGCGCCCTGCGAGAAAATAAACACATAGTGGGTTATTTAGGAGATGGCATGAATGATGCTCCGGCGCTGAAAGCTGCTGACGTGGGAATATCAGTAAATAATGCCGTTGATATTGCCAAAGAATCAGCCGACATAATTCTTCTTCGGAAAAGCTTAACGGTGCTTCGAGAAGGCGTTATAGAGGGGAGAAAGATTTTTGGTAATATTCTTAAATACGTAAAAATGGGTTCAAGTTCAAACTTAGGCAATATGTTAAGCATGACCGGAGGCAGTATGTTTTTGCCTTTTTTACCGATGTTGCCGATACAAATTCTTTTAAATAATTTTCTTTATGATATGTCTCAGGTGGCAATATCCACAGATGAGGTAGACAAAGAATATATAAACAAAGCACGGCCATGGAACGTAGGTTACATTAAAAAATTTATGTTTATTATCGGACCGATTAGTTCGCTTTATGATTTTATTACTTATGGAGTTATGTTGTTTGTTTTCAATGCTTCTGCTTTCCCGGAGTTGTTTCACACGGGATGGTTTATAGAATCCTTGTGTACTCAAACTCTTGTTATTCACATAATCCGTACGGGAAAAATTCCCTTCATCGAAAGCAGACCAAGCAGATCATTAATGCTAACCTCGTTTCTTATAGTGGCAATAGGTATAATTATTCCGTTTTCTCCTTTGGCAAAACCATTTGGATTTGTGGCGCCACCTCCCTTATATTTTTTACTATTATTTATTATGGTTATCACTTATTTATTGCTTGTTCAGTTGGTTAAGAAATGGTTTATTAAAAAATACGGTTACGAATAATTTATTTTTAGATATAAAATTAATTTTACAAACCAAATTCCTTGCACAAAATAGTTAATTATACATGAGACTAGGCTCTGACAGTGTCCAGTCAAGTGAGCTAAATAAAATCGCCAATCAGGCGGTTTTTTGGTAGAATAGAATAATATAAATAATTAATAAAAAATACTATGCCATTCATAACTCAAGGAAAAACTAATTGGAAGTTTCTCTCCATTGTAATTATTCTAGCCGTTATTGTCGGTGCAGGAGCTTTATTGTATGCAAGAAGACCAGAAAAACCTTATCAACCAGTTGAAATACAAAAAACAGAAAAAAGTGAGATAACTCTTTTATCTTCGGTAAAGGGTTGTGCAGAATCAGACCAAGGCATGGCCACAAAAGGATTCGGCGAAGGAATTGAGCAAGAGTCCAAAATTGAAGTGTTAGGTAATCAAATAAAATATTCAAGAGCAATAAATCATCTATGTTGTAGAAAGGCTGATATAGAAAAAGAAAAAGAAAATTCTATAATAAATATTTATGAGGTTTGGAACGGTATTGGCTGTAAATGCATGTGTTTCTCTGAAATCGAAGCTATCCTTGATAATGTTCCTATTGGTAATTACACGGTAAATGTTTATGAAAAAGGAACTCAACCAGGCGACAATAATGAACTGATGGAACAGAAATTAATTATGTCTCAGGATGTAGACATTAAGTAGGTATTCCTATCAATAATTTCTTATCAACCAGGTTCTAACATCGTCCCGTAGGCGGAGCTGAGAAAAATCGCCAATCAGGCGGTTTTTTGGTAGAATGGAAACATGGAAGAAGAAATTTTTAAAAAAATTGAAGAACAGGATAAAAAACTCGAAGAGATTTATCGTTCTGTTGAAAAGATGAGAAAGTATTTTCTTTGGACGCTTATTGTAACGGTAGCTGTAATTAT
>Ga0315294_10000050_pt1 | contig 114257 bp, 87 predicted proteins | sample YL17G13_40_MG_FD_203626 | JGI IMG/M metagenome (GOLD analysis project Ga0315294, IMG submission 203626) | Sediment microbial communities from Yellowstone Lake, YNP, Wyoming, USA - YL17G13_40 | ecosystem: Environmental > Aquatic > Freshwater > Lake > Sediment | place: USA: Wyoming | collected...
GTCCGACCGCGTGTACCGGGTCACGTATCCCCGTGCGTCCGTCTTGCTTGTTACGACATGCCTCGCGTCATACTCCCACTTCGTAGCATGCCCCAGCGGATCCGTCACCGACGTCACGTTCCCTACGGCGTCGTACTCCACGCTCGTGGCGTGACCGGACGGGTCCACCCGCTTGCGCGCCTGCCCCCATCCGTCCCGGCCTACCTGCCATCTGCCTCCCGCAGCATCCGTCACTCCGACCGCATTCCCGCTTCCGTCGTACTGGAAAACCGTCCGGCGGCCCAGAGCATCCACCACCGCCGTCAGGAATCCATAAGCGTTCGCATACTCGTACCGGGTCACGTTCCCGAGCGCATCCGTGACCTTGGTGGGATGCCCTGCCGGCCCGTATTCGGCCGTCGTCGTGTGCCCATTCCGGTCGGTGCGGGAGACGAGCCGATAGCTCTGGTCAAAGACGTAGCTGGTCCGGTTGCCGAGGGCGTCCTCCTGCCCCGTCAGCACCCCGCGGGAGTCGTACTCGTCGATCCTTGGCCCGCAGCAAGTCTCGCTGATCGTCGTTCGCGCCGTTCCGTTCGGGAGCCGCTGGTACGCGAGCGTGTGCTTTAGCCGGCTCATGCCGTCGTATACCTGCGTGACCCGGCCCTGTTCGTCGAACACAAGCTTCCCGCGCTTGGCTCCCGGCGGCAGGCGCGGGTCCGCCCACGTGGTCAGGAGATGCCCCGGCGCATATGCGTAAGTGGCCTCCTCGTTTCCCGAACGCACGACCCGGACCAGCTCGTCGTCCAGGTTGTACTCATAGCGCACTTCCCGCCCAGCGCTGTCGGAGACCTCGGACACATGCCCACGCTGGTCGTACCGGAAGGCAATCCATTGCCCCGCTTCGTCCGCCACCCGGAGTAGCTGGGTGCCCGCGTATGTGAGCTGCTGAACATTCCCGTTGCGGTCGGCCTGCGAAATCAGCCTGCCCTGGGCATCGAACGTGAGGGTGAGCCCGCTGGCCTCGCGCATGACCACGCCACCGTTGCCCTGTCTCGTGACCCGGTCCGTGAACCCGGCCGGGGAGGCGTAACTGCCGTCGGCGTTGAGCCGGTAGAGCTCCTGACCGCCCTCCCAGCGGTGCAACACTAGATCGCCGGTGGGCAACGTCTCGAGCCGCATCGCATACGAGCCGGTCCATCCGTACCCGAGAGGGCCGTATTGCGGCTGCCAGTTGGTGTAACTGCGCACCCAGAGGAGAGGCAGGCCGCGCGTGGGCAGGTTGATGTCGACCGTGGGAAGCAGGAACATGCCGGAGCCCGTATTGACCGGCAGAGAGCACGCGAGCCCTGAGCACGGCGCCTGCGTAAAGAAGAGCGCCTGCGCGATGGCGGCGTCGGGAACGACTCCCGCCCAATCGAAGCTGGCAGGATATGCCGCCTGGGCACCCGTCACCGGATCCTTGAAACCGTAGGGGGCGAGCTCGGCGATTGGGCCGCTCTGGTTGCGCACATAGGCGGCGAGCGTGACGTCGTCGAGCGGCGAGTAGAGCGGCCCTAGCCCAAGCCCCGCGAAGTCCTGGGGAGTGTCGTATACCTGAACGTTGCACACCGACGGAACGCTCTGGACGAGCACCGGGGTGTTGCCAGAAACGCCGAAGGGAGGCAGCACTTCCGCTTGGAACTGCGCCATCTGGACGCCGTCCGGAACCGGGCTCGGGTAGTAGTAGAGGCGGACCTTGCCCTCGACGTCGGAGCGGACTTCGGTCATGCCGTTCTCAAAGACAAGCGGGGTTCCGTTGGGAGTGCGCGTGATAACGGGTGGCACGAACCCGGCAGTCCCGTAGCTGTAAGCGTGGAACTTGACCGGCATGCCCGCGACCGGGCGGCCGAACCTGGTCAGCCGGAGCGTTATGACGGCCACCTGGTTCCTGACGATGCCGGCCGGGAAGGCCTCGAGCATGAGCCCGTCCACAAGCCCGGGGCGGGGCGAGACCACGAGGGAAGCGGCCCCGGTGCAGGGCGGCAGATTATCCAGGCACGGCTCCGCCATCGTCCCCAGCGAATGGTTGAACGCGCGCACGAAGTAGCTCGTGTTGGGAAGGGAGGCAGCATCTATGAACGAAGTGTCTGAGTAGCTGTTCGTGTCCCGCCCGAAGACCGTCCCGATCTTGCGCCATTCGCTCAGCGGCACCTCCCCCAGGAGCTTGCCCCCGTCGCCGGGAGCAGGAAGCCACGCGCCCGCTATGGGATCCTGCCGGAAGATCTCGTAACCCTCGGCGGGGTAGCCGGGAGGAGGAACCCACTCCACGGTCACCCCGTCCAGGCCGACCAGCAGGTCGCCGGAAGTGTTGGGCGGAGGAGGCGGGAAGTTCCATCCCGGATACGGCAGGGGCTCCGTGGCATCCAACGTGGGCAGATTGAGACAGGGCGCTGGATTCCCCGACGCGTCGAAGCACGCGGTGGCACCGCCCGGCACGATCACGGGCTCGCCCGCGGCCCGTGGGGCCAGCGGCGCGCTCCAGCCGGAACCCGTCACCGCCTCTCCCCCCGTGTACCGGTAGCCCCGGGAGACCACGCCGCCCTGCAGGATCTCGAGAATGGGATTCGTGAACCCGGCCAGACCCGGCGTGCCCACGGCGAGCTGGGTGGGTGGAGCCATCGGCCCCGCCTGACAGAAGATGGGCAGGAACTCCATGCCGGCCAGCAGGACTGGCACGGAAGCCTGCCCAGCACCACCGGGATCCGTTCCGTAGTAGCCTCGCGCGGAGGACTGATAGTCGCTCGAACACTTGGACACCCATTGGCACTCCTCGTGGTAGGTGAAGACAGTGGTGCAGTGGCTGTGGAGTTCCAGCCACTCATACACCGAGGTGGTCCCCGCACGGAGCTGGGCGCACATCTGGATGGGCCCCGGCGCACCCACGCAGTAGTAGCCTGGCTTCCCTACGGCGTAGAAGGTGTTGCCTGTGGAGCTGGTATACGACGAGCAGGTCCAGATCCCCGTCTCACTCCTGACCGATCCACACACCTTCGTCGCGCACTCCAGCTCTCCTGGAGGCAGTTGGGGGTCCTCCCCAGACGGAGTCGGAGGGAACTGCACGCCCACAAAGGCCGCCGGCTCACACGTAAAGTTTCCCCCACTGGATGGATCGCCTTCGAGAATGAGCGGGCTGTTCGCGGATGCCGCCGTGAGTGTCGTGAAGCTGGGATCACCGGGCGAACCCGCCCAAGTGTCCCTCCCGATCACGAGCCCGCTCGACGGGGCGCCGTGCGGACTCTGGAACAGCGAGACCCAGCGCAGGCTCCCGCCGCTGGCCGGGACGCGTACGAGCGCCTTCCAGCCCGAAGGGAATCCCGCTGCCAGGTATTCGATCCCGTTCGACAGGTACTGGACTCCCGTCGGGCGCACCATTGTCGGTGTCACGGGACCGGCCTCCGGAAAGTCGATCCAGTCGCCGCCCACATTGACCGAGCCATCTCCCGATGAATCGTTGCGGATCAGATAATCGCCGACATAGAACGCGGAAGCGCCGCTGGTGCCGAGTGGCTGAGATCCCGCGGCCCCGGAATCATAGAGATTGCCGCCGGTGTCCCTGGTGATGAACCGGCCGGCCCCGTTCGGGGCGCAGACAGCCGTCCCCGTATACGGGAATGTTTCCACCAGCGACGGGGACTTGTCTGAAACACCGATGTGCACGCGCCACATGAACCCGTCGTCCGAGACTACGTCGATCACCTCCCCGATCACGGTGCGCACCCCGTTCACCTCGGTAGTTTGCTGAGACACCGCGGGGGGAAAACGGATCGGTCCGCCGGTTGCCACCGGCCACTCGACATCACCAGTCTGCGCGTTGAGCGCATATAGGCGGCCCCCGGAGGTCCCCACGTAGACATTGCCCTGCGAAACAGCGGGGTCCGTGAACCGGAGCCCGCCCGGCGGGACGGGCTCCCCCACGCCCGTGAACGTGAACCGGCGCACGAAGGCCAGCTCGTTGCCGACGTTCGTCCAGTTGAGATACGGAGACCAGCTCAGCCGCTCGCGGGGGTTCCACCCCGTGTGCATGGTGTCGAACTGATCCTCCAGCCAGTCCGCACCCGGCTGGACCGCGGCCCGCACGCCGAAGGGGAGATACCGGATCTGGACCACGACAGGGGGCCAGGTGGGAGCGCTAGGCTGGCTCGCCATGTCCACCGAGATCATCTGGTACTCGTAGCTGACGCTGGGACTGCATGTCAGGTCCTCGTAGGCCAGCACCGTCGCGCATGCAGGAACCACGAAGGCCACTTGCGAAGGTGGGTTGGTGCGATTATCGGGGAGCACGAGCACGGTCTCGTCCGGTCCGGATGCCTTCGCGGAGGCCCCCGGAGGCGCGAGCTTGACCGTAAGGTCGGACCGCCGGAACACCGCCTCCTGGTGCTTGAGCGCCGAGTCCGTGAGGGTCGTGGCGCCATACGCGCCCTGGCGGAAAATGACATAGCAGGTCGTCGGAGGGTCCACGGGCAGGGGCGGTGGAAGACCCCAGGTCAAGAGGATGGACTGATCCCTGCGCTCGGCCTGCACGTTCTGCGGCATCGTCGGGATCGTCTCCTGCGCCAGCCCAATCAGGTAGTTGTTCGACCGCAATATCAGCAGTTCAGCTCCGCCTCCCTCGGTCAGGATCGGCGTGCCGTAAGTACTCGATGGGATCGCCCCCGATACCTTCTGCCAGTACACGTTGCCGGTCCAGGCGTCCAGGCAGACGAGCCGGTTAAGCCCCGCGATCCACACGCGGTAAGAGGACACCGCCAGCGGGGAATCGCCGAGTGCCATCGACCGGGCCCATCTCGTCGAGCTCAGATCGGGGGTGAGCGATATGACCTCGATGCCGGAGTTCCAGATCACGGTATCGTGCCAGAGTGCAGGCGTGGATCGCGAAGACCCGCCGTCGCTGATGACCCCGCGCAAACCACCGTTCGTCACGGAGAACACGAGAAGCGCCTGGTCGAGAGGAGCCGGAACGTAGACGCGGTCGCCGACCGTGCTCGGAGTCAGGAGCGGAGTTCGCCACTCGGCTTCCCAGTAGCGTGTGGTTCCATACAGATCGCTGGCCACGAGAGAGCCCTGGAACACCGTATTGCCGGTATTCGTCCACACGCTCAGCACGGTTTGCCACTTGGTTGAAACCGCAGGGGATCCCGAGGCGACTCCGCCCTGCACGCTGATAGTCCAAGCGAGCGCGCCAGCGGAATTGAGCGCGAACAGCCTTCCATTGTCGTCGGCGGCTATGAGGAAACCTCCCGCCGAAACGGGAGCGTAGGTGATGAATCCCACTCCTGCAGGGCCCGCTCCCGAGAACTCGATCGGAGACCCCTTCACGAATCCTTGAGACAGGCCAGAGATTCCGGGGCTCGTCCTGACAGTCGGCCAGAACACCTTGCCGGAGAATCCCACCGAGGCGGCGTACATGGGAGGCACCGGCGGGTACGTCGTCTGTATCTTCGGACCCACCACTCCCAGTAGATCGCCCGTGCCGGCCGCGAACCGCGCGATGCTCTCGCCCCGGTTCACGATCTGATAAACGTCCTGGCCGATGCCGACGGGATTCGCCCAGATCAACGCGGGCTGGCCCTGCGGGTTCACGATAGGTGCCTGCCAGCGGACGCTCAGCGGCGGGTACAGGGTGGAGGTCGTGCTCGCGCTCGTGTGCCCCGCATCGTGCAGGTACATGGGCCAGTCGGCAACCGCAGCCGCAGGCAGAAGCAAAGCGAGGAGCGCGGCGCTCCGGCTCGTCACGGCAGGCGGAAGTCCGAGTCCGCGAGCGGCGGGTTGACCACCGGCCGGTCAAACCGGATCACGCGGTGGAGCCCGTTCTCGCTCCCCTGGACCACGTCATCCACGGTCCTGGGCATCCAGACGCCGCTGTCCTTCGTCCACCCCGAGACGTTCACGGTTCGAATCACGCGCCCGGTCGCGTCGGTCTCAGTGAACTTGAGCAGGCACCCGGTACTCCGGTCCAGCCAGACCTCCCGCGAGGGAGCCGTGAGCGACGACCCCAGCACGAGGGTGCCGGCTTCCTCCCGCACCCGCACGGGATTGGACGGTATGAGCCCTTCAGGTCGCCACAGCCAAGCGGGGAAGGGCGTCCCCATTGCTTCAGCCTGATCCGCAGGCAGGGCCTCGGTGTAGGTCGTGCCCGACGCCATCGCGGTCGTAAGCGTGCGGGCGTTGACGTCGGTCAGGTAGGCAACGGGATCGCTGGCAGGACGGCTCCACTTTAGCTTCTTGCGGACCTTGGACCAGCGCGCTCGCTCGCGAAACTCCCCGGCGGCTCCCGCGGACTCGCCGGCGGCGTTGACCAGGCACTTCGTGCGGAGAGCGGCGGCCTCGGTGTCCAACGGACCTGCAAGGGTAAGCGACGAGAGGAAGACGAGGACAGGGAAGAGGACAAGGATGCGTTCGATCTTTGATGTCACCGGCATCACACCCGCGGCCATGTTAGCACAATGCCCTCGTGATCGATGGATTCGATTTCAGAACCCAGTTAAAGAAGCGTCCAGAAGACAACGTCTCCCAGTCACAACACCGGAAGTCTAGACCAGCCTCTCTCTGAAGTCAACGCCTCGCCCCCCCCCAGGAACACCGGAAAGGCAGGGCTCCAGTCTAGCGGTCAGCCCGGGACCCGGTCAGGGCTGGGCTTCGAGCTGGGCGACGTAGTCCCGCAGAGTCTGGTTGTCGGGGTGAAGCTGGAGCGCCGTGCGGTAGGAAGCCAGGGCGCCCGGCCGGTCCCCCTTCGCGACCTGGCAGTTCCCGATCAACTGCCACGCCTGCCAGTACTTCGGATCGGCCTGCGCGATCGCGTAGGCCCCGCGCCACGCCCCGTCCACGTCCCCGGCCGTGTAGAGGGCCAGCGCCGCCTGGTAGTCCGCGTCCTGCGACGCCTGCGGCGGGGAGGCCGGTTGCGCCGCCAGGTTCTCCTTGGTGGCCATCGCCCCCGCCACGGCCTGGGTCTGGCGCATTACCCGGTCCCCGACGAATCTGGCGTCGAACCCGTCCAGGGGCTTGCAGTTCACGTATCTGCCGCCGGAGTCCTTGTCGCACGACTCGCCGATCACCCTCAGGATCAGCATCCCGGGCGCGGCGGCCTTGTAGCTGCCGTCCCACATCCCGCTGATCTGGACCCTTACGATTTCGCCGGAGTAGATCCTGACCGTCTGCCCCGTCCTCACGTTGAGGACCCCCTTGCGGGTCCCGATGGGCACGGATTCGTGCTTCTCGCCGCGCTCCACCTCCCGCACGCCCAGGACCTCCTTCCCCGCGCGCCCGGGGCCCCGGTACAGGGGCGCGCTCGAGGTCCGGTACCCCATTCCCCGGAGTATCCCCTCCGCCGCAACGACCGCCGCCGAGGTCTCGCCCCGCACCGCGAGTCCCCGGTTCTCCTGCTCGCGCGCCTGCCGGAGCAGGGCATCGTTGACCGCGCATCCCGCGGCCGCGAGGGCGACGGCGCACGGCAAAAGGAGCACCCGGATTCGCATCGGATCAGACTGTATCACGGAAATCCCACCCCCCGGCCCGCAGATGCCGCTCGGCGATCTCGGCCGGCCGCATCCAAGTCACCTGGCTCCCGAGATGGTCGCGGACCCGGTCCACGACGGTCGTGAACGCCTTCCACCCCACCCCGTCGCCGGGGTTCAGCCCCTGCCAATGGGCGTAGAAGAGGCAGTAGGGCGCGCCCGCGGCAACGTGCCGGGGAATGATCCCGGACTTGCCGTCCGCGGTGATGTAGTAGTCCGCGTCCACGTAGTCCGGACCGTTCCCCCAACTGCCCAGCTTGTCCCCCGCGTTCGGCATGAAGTCGTAGACCGCGTGGGCTCCGTCGGTCGCCTGGAGATTCAGCCCGTAGTCGGTCTCGCTGGACTCGAAGAAGCACGGGATCGCGGGGCCCCGGAACCGTCCGCCCTCGGCCAGATGGAGCAGGGCCGTCCAGAGGTTCGGATTCGGCACGGTATGCCCGGCCGATCTCAGCTCCGCGTACCGGCGGGTGCAGACCTCGCAACTGCACCCGGGCCAGGTGAGCCCCGTGAACCGCAATCCCGCCAGGTCGCCTTCGCCGATGATGCTCGAGAGGTACGCCTCGTATTCCGCCACGGTGACCGCGGGCTCGTAGAGCCAGAGCCCCTCGTGTCCGGCACCCTCGGGCTCCCGGTTGGCGGCGAAGTCGAACCGGCCGCCGTGGGTCATGATCTCCATGTGGGAATCGATCCCGCAGTCCCACGCCCGCCGGATCTCCTTGAGATACGCGCGCGCGTCGGGCCCCGGATCGCGGGCGAGGGAGGGTCCCTGCCCGCCCAGGATCACGCTCGACTCGCCCTTGACGCCGTGCTCGGCGCAGTAGTCCAGGAACCTGGCGAACGCGCCCGCCGGGAACGGGCTCGTGTCGTCGCAGTAGAACGAGAGCAAGGTCCGCCGGCGGATCATGAAGGCTTGAGCACGGTCTTGATCAGGGCGCCCGACACCATCCCGTCGAAGCACGCCTGCCACTCGGCCAGCGGGGCGACGCGCGAGATCAGGGGCCGGGGATCGAGCGCGCCGTCGCCCAGCAGGCGGAGGACGGCTTCCCAGACGGCCCAAGTGTGCGAGAAGCTTCCCTGGAGCGTGACGGCCTTGCGCACGAGCGGATCGAGCGAGGCATTGAGCGGCTCGCGGCCCCATCCGACCTTCGTGATATGGCCGCCGGGCCGGACCCAGTCCAGCGCGGGCTTGAGCGTGGCCGAGACGCCCGCCGCGTCCACGACGACGTCCGGGCCCAGCCCATCGCCCAGCGAGGCGAAGAGCGCGGCCGGGTCCCCGGTTTCGAGATCGATCGTGTGAGTGGCCCCGAGGCCGCGGCCGACCTCGAGCCGGGGACGGTCGCGCGTGATCCCGGCCAGCACGACCGCGGAAGCCCCCTGCCGCTTGGCCAGGCTGGCGCAAAGAAGCCCGATCGGGCCGGGGCCGATGACGGCCACGGTAGAGCCAGGTCTGACGGGCGAGTTCACGACCACGGCCTGGTAGGCGACACAGCAGGGCTCCGCGAGCGCGGCGACCTCGTCGGGGACGGCCTCGGGAACCCGGTGCAGGCACCGGGCCGGCACCCGGACGAACGATGCCATCGCGCCGTCCACGTCGTACCCGAACCCGCGCCGCGCGGGATCGAGGTTGTACTTCCCCGCCCGCGTGAGGGGCGAATCGGGGTTGACCACGGCCGCGGTCTCGCTCACCACGCGCTCGCCCTCTTTGAACCCCGTAACGCTGCGGCCGAGCGCGGCCACCCGGCCGCAGAACTCGTGGCCCAGGATCACGGGCGTCCGGACGGTCCACGACTGGGAGTTCCGGTACTGGTGCACGTCGCTTCCGCAGACAGCCACGGCCGCGACCCGGAGGAGGACGTCTCCTTCCCCGGGATCGGGCACCGGGACTTCGCGCAGTTCGACCGCGCCCGGGTTGAGCTCGTAGTGCACGACCGCGCGCATTGCCCCGGCCATCAGCCGCCGCCCTTGACCCGGTTCACGAACTCGCGGATCGTGGCCTCGAGCCGGGCGGCATCCGCCCCGGGCTTGAGCTCGGCGTCCGCAATTGCCAGGGGCGCCCCGATCACGGCGAGCGGGGCGCCCATCCCGGCCAGCTTCGCCGCCTGGTCGAGCGAGAGCCCGCCCACGGCCTGCACCGGGATCGTGACCGCCGCCCGCACGGCTTCGAGATCGTCCAGCGGCGAGGTGCCCGGGGTGTGGTGCCGCTCGTCGTACCCGGTGTGGACGATGATCGCGTCCACGCCCCAGTCCTGCATCCTGCGCGCAATGCCCGGCTTGTCCGGATGGAGCATGACGTCGCCCATCACGGCCCCGCCGTACTGGCGGGCGGCCCGCACGGACTCGCGCACCGTGCGCTCGTGCGCCTGCGCCATCACGACCGTGAACGCGGCCCCGGCCTTGAACATCATCTCGGCCTCGAGAAAGCCCGCATCCATCGTCTTGAGATCGGCGACTATCGGGTGGTCCGGGAACCGTTCGCGGAGCGCCCGGACGGCGTGGAGTCCCTCGGCCAGGATGAGCGGCGTGCCCGCCTCGAGCCAGTCCACGCCCGCCTTGACCGCGATCGCGGCCGTGGCCAGCGCCTCCTCGAGGTTGGTGAGATCGAGCGAGACCTGGACCTTCGGCCGGCCGTCCAGGAGGTTCATCGCTTCTTCTCCTCCTTCCTGCGGCGCCGGGCCCAGCCGCCGACCGGGTGCTGTTCGAGATCGATCACGGCTCCGGAGAACACGGCCGCCTCGTCGGAAGCCAGCCAGACGCAGGCGGCCGCGACGTCGGCGGGGCTGATGAGCCGGCCCATCGGGCGGAACTTGCCGGCCTCGTCGAGGAAGCTCGGCGGGTGCCCCTCCCCCACCATGATCGCGCGCTCGCCCTCGGTGTCCATCCACCCGCAGTTGAGGACGTGGACCCGGATCCGGTCGTACTGGAGGTCGGCCGCCAGGTTCCGGGTCGCCGTCATGAGCGCGCCCTTGGTCGAGGAGTAGACGAGGAGGTTGCCGTCGCCCACGTACGCGTTCACGCTCCCGATGTTGATGATGCACCCCGTCCGCGCGGCCAGCTCCCGGCGGGCGGCCTGGGCGAGGAGCAGGGGCGCGAGGACGTCCACGTGGAAGAGCCGGTCGAACTGCCCGGGCGTGAAGGTATCGAGGTTCGACCGCTCTGGGTTGGCCGCGCTGTTGACGAGGATGTCGAGCCCGCCGAGCGCGGCCAGGGCCTCTTGCGCGAGCCGGCGGACCTGGTCCGAGTGCTCCAGGTCGGCGGGGATGAACACCGCCCCGCGGCCCAGGCTCCTGGCCACCGCCCGGCCCCGGTCCCGGTTCCGCCCGGTCACCACGACGCGCGCGCCCTCGGCCACGAACCGGCGCGCGATCCCGGCGCCGAGGCCCTGCGTGGACCCCGTGACGAGGGCGGCCTTGCCGGCCAGGATGCCGCCGCGCCGGCGCGCAGTCATGCGCGAACCCCCGCGCGGAAGTGGGCGGCCATCTTTCCCCGAAGGAATACGGCGCTCGCGCGCAGGTTCGCGATTCCCTGGGCCTCGGTCGGCGCCTCGCCGTCCTCGATCGAGATCCACCCCGCGAACCCGGCCGCCGCGAGCCGGGCGAAGATCCGGTCGTAGTCGTTGAGCCCCCGGCCGATGACCCCGTGCTTCAGGATCTTCGCGTAGCCGTGCCGGGGATCCGCCGCCATGCGGCGCAGGTCCTCGACCGTCCCGCCTTCGAGGTACCGGTCCGACGCATGCATGGTCGCCACCCGGGGCAGGACCCGGTCGAGCAGATCGTACGGATCGGCCCCCGCCACGATGGCGTTCGAAGGGTCGTACTGCACCTTGAGCCCGGGTACGTCCTCCAGGATCGCGAGGAACCTTTCCGGGCTCTGGGCGAACTCCGGGTACTCCCAGAGCCCGTCCTTGTAGTGATTCTCGATCACGAGCGTGATGCCCGCGGCCCGGGCAACGGGCAGGAGCGCCTGGATGCCGGCCACGACCCACCCGTGCGCCTCCGCGGGGGCGAGCCCCGGCCGGTTCTGGCCCGACAGGACCCGGCAGAACTCGCCGCCCAGCTCCGCCGTGGCCGCGATCACGGCCTTGGTTCGCCCCACCTCGGATTGCCGGCCGGCGGGGTCGGGAAGAGTGAAGTCCGGCGAGTGGCACATCATGGGCACGGCCAGCCCCCGGGCTTCGGCGGACTTGCGGACGCCCCGGACCACGACGGGGTCAAGCGAATCGAGGAATCGCGGGTACATCTCGACGCCGTCCACGCCGAGCCCGGCGGCGAGGTCCAGCCACCGGTCGAGGGTCATCCGCCGCGCCACGAGCGCGTCGAAGAAGCCCTTGGGAAAGACGGCCAGACGGGGCCGACCCGGGGGTGCAATCACGCCGCCATTGTAACCCTCAACCCATCCCCCCAAAAACACAACCGGGGCTCCCCGCATGCGGAGCCCCGGTCGTTACCCTTACGCGCCGAGTTTCGGCGTCCGCCGAAACTCGGACGCGCCGGCTTAGCGGCGCGCTAGAACCGGCGTCCGCCGCCGCCACCACCACCACCGCCCATGCGCGGCTCCTGCGGCTTCGCTTCATTGACCTTCAGCGCACGGCCCCCGAGCGTCTTGCCGTTGAGCGCGGCGATCGCCTTGGTCGCGAGCGCGGCGTCGTCGATCTCGACGAAACCGAAACCACGGGACTGGTTCGTGAACTTGTCACGGATCACGGTCACCCGGCTCGGCTCCGCCACTTCACCGAAGAACGCCTTCAGCTCGTCCTCGGTCGTCTGGAAACTCAGATTACCCACATACAACTTGGCCATTCGCGGCCTCCTAAACTTGTGATTGGACTCAGTTAGAGCTCGGCAGGATTGGGGCCACGAGACCTTCGAGGTCGGCACAGGGGACCACTGACCTTGGAGCCACGCACTGGTTGTCCGTCACGGGGATCAGCGGCTCGCACGATGCGGTTCGCTTCCTCCCTGACTTGACCATGATAGCACGCACGGTCTGCCCGGACCCACAGGTCTACCCGGGCCCACGGCGTTCCGAAAGGGCCGCGGGACAACAGTTTGGCGGCCGCGCGAACCGGTTGTCAGCCGCTAGAATGAGCCATGCGTCTGAAACTCATTGCCTGCGAGGTCTTCTACCGGGAGCTGTGCGTCCTCGCGGCGCGATCCCGGAACCAGGTGGATCTCGAGTTCGTCGCGCAGGGACTGCACAACCTGGGCGCGCCCAAGATGCTCGAGCGGCTGCAGGTCCTCGTCAACGGCGTGGACCCCGCCGTCCACGAGGCGGTCCTGCTCGGCTACGGGCTCTGCGGTAACGGAATCCTGGGCCTCCAGGCCGTCAAGGTGCCCCTCGTCGTGCCGCGCGCCCACGACTGCCTCGCCTGCTTCTTCGGGAGCCGGGAACGCTACATGAAGTACTTCGAGACGAACCCGCGCGTCTACTACAAGACCTCGGGGTGGCTCGAGCGCACCGGGTCGATGAGCGGAAGCCAGCTCGCCTTCACGGCCCCCGACCAGAAGATCCCGACCTGGGAGGAACTCGTCGCCAAGTTCGGCGAGGAGGATGCGGCGTACATCCGGGACACCCTGACGACCCACCTCCGGCATTACGACCAGATCACGTACATCGACATGGGGGTGGAACCGCTCGACGTGTTCGAGGCACGGGCGAAGGCCGAGGCCGCCCAGCTCGGCTGGAAGTACGAGAGGATCAAGGGCGACCTGGGATTGCTTCAGCGGCTCGTGGACGGCCCCTGGGACGACGCGGACTTCGTGAACGTGCCGGCGGGCCGCCGGATCGCCCCCTTGTACGACGGCTCGATCATGGGGCTGTCGGCCGACTGACGCGCACCCGCCCCCGGAAGGGCGGGATCCGGACCCGGGCCGTGCGTACCCCGGCCCCGGCATCCGTGAAGAGGTGGAAGACCGTGGGGACGTCCGCGTGGCCGCGGAACTCGGCAACGAGACGGCCCCGGGCATCGAGACCGCAGGCCGAGAACCGCGAGTCCCGGACCGCCCTGATGTAACGCATCCCCTCCTCCAGGGTCACGAACTCAGGGGCTCTGTCCGCGATCCCGCGGGCCACTCCGGCTATCATCCCTCTCCATTCCGCAGGCCGGATCTTCCAGATGTAGTCCATCTCGTGCGTGAACAGGACCGCGAGCCCCATGGAGTCGATGGCACGGGAGAGGATCCTGACCCCGCGGTCGACGGAAGGTGACACCCCGTTGCCGGGAGCCCATTCGTAGCCGGCCACGTCCCGGATCTCGGTCAGCGAGTTGAAGAACCGGCGCCCGCCGAGGTCCGAGTAGTCCGCGTAGTAGACCGGCCGCTTGCCGATGCAGTCCGGCCGCCACCAGCGCGGAATCCCGGGACCCCGCGGGCCCCGGAGGCGGAACGGGCCGCCCTTCAGCCAGGGCGACCGCCAGACGCAGGGCATCTCGGGCGGCTTGGCCAGCGAGGTGAACCGGACTCCCCATCGGTCGTGGAGCCGGGGGAATATGCTCGACCCGGCCTCGTACCAGTGCGGGATGAACACGCCGTCCCGGCGCGGAAGATTCCGGGCCGCGTACCAGCCTTCGGCCGCCTGGAGCCGCCGCGCCGCCTCGCGGTCGGGCCACGGCCGGGTACGGTAATGGTCGTAGTAGATGAAGTCGTCCATCCGGCCGCCGTGCAGGGGCACCGCGTCGGGCGCCCAGTGCAATCTCCGGCTCCCGCCGACCGGGCGCCGGCCAAACGCGTGCGGGCTCTCGGTTACGACGCCGCGTGAGAGCCACGGCCGGAGCTCCCCGACCGCCCGGGGCGACAGGTTGTAGATGAACGTCCCGAGCCACGGCCGGAACCCGGATTGGAGCGAATCGCGCACCCAGTAGAGCGGAGAGCAATCGTGGAGGCCGCCGTCCGCGGCGACGTCGTCGACCCGCATGCAAACGAGCGGCGGGAGGCCCCGGATGGCGAAAGGCTTGCGGGCCGCCCACGCGAAGCCCCGCCACACCAGATCGTCGAGGCCGGCGAACGGTCCGAGCACGGCCGGCGATGCCCAGTCCCAGGTCGCCCACCGGACGACCCGGCCGCGGCCGACGCGCCCGGCCGAAACCAGCGGGACGCCGCCGGCGCTGGCGAGCACCCGCCCCCCAGCGGGCGTCCTCCCCGCGACCGGCCGCAGGATCATGGGCTTTCCAGTCATGTACCGGTCGGCCGGAGGATGCCGCCGCGTTATCCAGTGCCGGCCCCCCCCGATCTCGACCGGACCCTCGGCCGTCCGGCGCCCGGCGTGCGCCGGCAACGGCCAGTCCGGATCGAACGTCACCAGCCCGCACCCGGCCTCGACCGCCGCCACCACCGCGCACCGCAGCCCGGCGTCCGCACGCAGGCCGCGGTGGCCCACGATGATCAGCGGCCAGTTCCCCGGGTCCCGCGGCGGCCGGCGGACGTCGCGGACGCGGGCGGGCACTCCGAGATGATCCAGATAGGGAAACAGGAAATCGACCGCATCGGCGTATCGCGCGCTCGACGGGTTCACGAGCACGAGCGCCTCCATCGGCCGCGCCGGGGTCACCGCTTCCCCCATCGCTCCACCTTGCGGATCAGGGCCTCACCCTCGTCCCTCGTCCCCACGCCGGCCAGGTCCAACCAGACGCCCTCGGGACGCAGGGCCTGCATCACGGCGTCGAGCTCGTGGGGGTGCACGTCGAGGACCTGGACTCCCTTGCCCGCGTCCTGGATGCGGCGCAGGAGATCCAGCCATCGCGTGACCGGGCCCTTCCCCGCGCCGCACACCCACTGGATCGCGTTCAGCTCCGGGATGGCGAGCAGGCTGTCGAGATGCCGGATCGCGTCGGGCCCGTCGAGGTGGTAGACCGACGCGCCCGTGTGCCGGCACTCCTCCCGGATCCCGGGCAGGAACACGTCGTCGAACATGGCCTTTGAGATCATGCACGAGAAGTCGTTGGACGGCACGTACTGACGCCGGGTGGTCACATACCGGTGCCAGCTCGTGATCGGCTGGGCGGCCGCCTCCAGTTTCCCGCAGTAGTGGTCAAACACCCTGAAGTACGCCTCGTTGACACGCGCGAGGAGTGTCCTGACCTCATCCCGCGCCTCGATCATGTCCACGGCGAATGTCTCCGGGTCCCGGAACGCCGCGATCGCGTCGCCGCCGGGATGGAGGTCCGTGATCCCGGTGTAGAAGACACCGCGGCCCCGGGCCAGGAGGGCATCGTAAAGCTCTTCCATCTTCTGCCAGTACGGGCTCCCGGTCGAGAACTCGAGCTTCCCGGCATCCTCCCATCTCCGAAGGCACGGGATGGACCAGGACGAGTCGTTGCTGAACTCGAGTTCCGCACCAAAGAAGGCGCTGAACACCTCGGGACCGAGGTTCGGGTGGGTGGCGGGGAGGGCGTCACCCAGATACTCGGCGTTCATGGCCGCGGCGTAGGCGACGTCAGCCACCCATTCCACATCCATCCACCGGTCGCGGATCGTGTTCCAGCTCTTGCGCGCGGGCCAAGGGACTCTCGGCTCCCGGGGCCAGACCGTGCACCAGACCACGGGACGGTCCAGGATCGCGCGGTCCAGGCACGCGTCCACGCGCTCGATCCGCCTTCGCCAGTCCGGGATCCGGTCGATGGGCATGATCCGTCGGGCGGACGCCGGGGCGATCACGCCGTCGGCTCCGGTCCCGTGCGCCGCCGGAATCCCGCGACCACGACGGCGGCCAGGGCCGCCGCCGCCAGGCACGTCAGGAGCAGTCCGATCCGGAAGGGCCGGGGATCGCGCCGGAACAGCAACCGGTGTTCGCCGGCCGGCACCTCGACGGCCATGAGCAGGGAGTCGGCCCTGACTATGGGCACCCGAACGTCGTCCACGAACGCGAGCCAGCCCGGATACCAGACCGCCGACAGCACGGCCAGCGCGGGGCCGCGCGCGGAGACCACGGTCTCGCGCTCGTTCGGCCGGAGGACCAGCGGCGTGGCGGAGGCAGGGGCGAATCGCGAGGCCCGCGCATGGCGGCCCGACAGCATGGCGGTCCGCCAGTCCCAGCCCGGCTCCAGCATCGCCTCCAGCGCCGCGTCCTCGTCCGGCACGACACGGCCTTCCGCCGGAAAGAACACGCGACGCAGAGCATCCCGGAACTCGTGCAGGTACATGGTCGTGCCGTCCGGACAGCGCATCCTCCCGATCAACCTTAGGTCGCCCGTGATCGCCGGTTCCTTCATGACGTAGTACCGCACGTTCAGCACTGCGAGCAGGCCGCGCGGGTAGCCCGCGCGGTGGAGGGCCCCGCCGAACCGGTACAGGGCGCGCGGCGGCACCCCGTGGTATCCCCAGACGAAGTGGACGTCGCGCCCGATGCGCAGGTTCTTGTGGGTCGCGGCCTCCTCGGACACGACCCGGAAGAGCCCCTTTTGCGCATCCAGGTACTCGCCGAGCGGGTCGTAGACCGAAAGACGGCGCGCCGGCCCCAGCTCGAGGAACGGCCGTGCCACCACTGCGAGGTCGGAAACCGCCCACGCGCCCGCGAGCACTCCGGCCAGGGAGGCCGGTACCGCCGGAGCCGCCAGCGCGACGGCCAGCGAGACGGGCGCCACCCACGCCGCCCGCGCCAGCGCGGCGCGGACCGTGCGCTCCGCCGCGGGACGCGCCACGTCGCCCGACGCGATCCGCTCCGAAGCCCACGCCGTGTCCAGCAGCGACTTCGTCACTTCACCACGCAGGAGCCACGCGGCCAGCGCCCCCGCGACGACCATGCCCAGCACCGCCGGCGCCGCCCACGAACGCTTGCGTTCCGCGAGCGCGGCCCACCCCTCCGCCGCGAACAGGGCGAAGCCAAGATTCGCGAAGAGGAGCCAGCGGCCCCACCCGCGGAATCCCCCCAGGACGGGCATCTGCTGGAGCAGGCGACCGGCCGGGGTCTGCCCGCCAAAAGCAAGGAGCACGGCCACGGCCCCGGCCCCGAGCCACGGCAGGCGCCGCCGCCAGGCGACCGTGACGCCCCATGCCGCGAATGCGAGCGGCAGGAGCCCCGGGTAGACGCTGGTATTGTCGGACAGGTAGGGACCGAAGTAGACCGCGTTGACGGCCGTGCGTCCCCACACGCCGGGTACCAGGAAGCCGATCAGCCGCGCCGGGTGAAATGCCCACAGGTTCGTGAACGCTTCCGTGGCCTCCGGCCGGTCGCTGAACCGGTAGTAGTCGAACGCGGGCAGGAGGAGAGCCGCCCCCATCAGGCTCCCGGCTGCCGCCACGCCGCCGAACACGGCCAGCACGCGCGAGACAGGCCGCGGCCGCTCCAACGCGGCCAGCACGACGATGAAGAGCGCGCCGAACACGATCATCTGGACCGCGCAGGTCAGCCACAGGAGCCCGAGCACGACCGAAGAGAGCGCGAAATCGCCCCGTCGGCATCCACGGAGCCCTCCCACCAGCCAGGGCAGCCAGGCGGCCGCCCGGTGCGTGAACGTGTCGGCAACCCCGAGCTGGGTGAGCACCAGTCCGCCCAGCGCATAGACCGCTCCGCCCCAGACCGCGGCGCCGCGCGGCAGTCCCTCGCGGGCGAGCATCCAGGCGGCCCCGGCCCCCGCGATTCCCTCGTGCGCCCATGCGCTCCACGCGTAGAACCGGTGGGCCGGCACCCCGGCCAGGCAGGCCGCGAGCTCGGGCGGGTAGAGCATCCCCGAGTTCATGGATCCGACGAACGGCATCCCGCCGAAGAGGTGCGGCAGCCACAGCGCCACTTCCCCCGTCTCCCGCCACGCCCGCTGAACCCAGTCGTACAAGGGATAGTTGAGCGTCATGTAGTCCGACCCGAACAAGGCCAGCGATCCGATCAACGCACCCCGGAGCAGGATTCCTGCGACCAGGAGGGAGACCAGCCCGCCCAGCACCGCCGTCGCCGCAAGTTCGCGGGCGGGTCTCACCGGGATCTCCGCAATCCACGCCGGTCGAGGACGCAGGAGAAGGGGACCCCGAACCGGTCCACGACCACGAACGCCGGCCCCTGCAGAAGGTTGCCCTGGCAGTTGATCCCCATGAGCATCGCGACGAAGTCCGCTCCCGCGGGGTCATCGACCGCTTCGAAGGCCTGCGGCAGGTCCGCCCGGAACGCGCGGTCTGCGCCGCAGGATGCGATCCGCCAGCGCCGGCCTGGCCCGGGCTCGGCTGCCAGCCGGGCCGAAAGCTTCCGGATGGCCTCCGGGTAGGAGACACCCCAGTAATCGAGTTCGTAGTTGTAGAGTGCGCCGGGCAATCCCCCGGCGAAGGCGTTGTATTGCGCGTACTGATACGGATGGATCCGGACCGCGATGATGAGATGCCAGCCGAGCCATGTGGCCAGCAGGCCCCATGCCGCCGCGCGCACCACGGCCGGCCGTTTCCCGAGCCACTCCACGCAGGCGGCCATATAGGCTCCCGCCAGCACCGCCAGCGGGGGGATGACGAAGAGGACGTGCCGGAGCCCGTTGTAGACGACCGACCGGCCCGCGATCACGAGCCCGACCGGCAGGACGGCGGAGAGGATCACCAGCCCCCACCGTCCGACGAGCGGGCGGGACGGCCGCGCCCCCCGCGCGAACCCGACGACGCAGGCCGCGAGCCCGCCGGCCAGGAGGAGCAGGAGCGGCTCGGGGAGCATGACGGAGAAGCAGCGCGGGAGGTAATCCCACGGAAGCGCGGTCGCCGGATAGGATTCCCCCCGGAAGATCACGGCGAACTTGAGCGGCGAGTAGTGCAGGAACCTGGTCAGCGACTCGATGGGCCAGGTCACGGGCCGGGTCAGCGCGTACGGCCAGCACGCGAGCATCACCCCCCACGCCAGCAGGGCGGCGCCGGCGGCGGGCCCCGCCGCCTTCCGGATCCCGCGGTCGTCGGGACCGGACGCCGGCCAGAGGGTGGCGATCGCGAGGTAGCCGAGGAGAAGGACCCCTCCCACCCGGACTCCCATCGTGAGCCCCGCGACCACCCCGAACGTGACGGCCAGCCGGACCGGGATCGCGGGCCACGCGGCGAGGAACCGGAGCAGGAGCGCCAGGCACCAGACATACCCGGCCGCGAACGGCATGTCCTTGGGATTGTTGAACATGTGCCCCCACCAGCACGGCGTGAGCGCGAGCAGGGCGGCCGCCCAGAAGGCGGCCGCTTCCCCCGCCAGGGCCCGGGCGCAGGCCCACGTTCCCAGGATTCCGATCAGCCCGACGGCGGCATTGAGCAGGTGCCGGGTGTGCCACAGCCCGAGCGGGGAGATGCCCCCGAGCACGGAGGCAGGACCGTCGAACGCGCCTCCGTAGAGATGCAGGTAGGGATCGTCGGGAAGCTCGCGCCCCCCCGAGGCGTAGAACCGCGCCACCATGCGGCCGTAATCGTTGTGATCGGGCTCGTCCCAGGTGACGGCGTAGTCGCGGAAGAACACCAGAATGAGCACGGCCAACAGGCCAAAGAGCGTGCGACCGGACATGCGGTAAGACACTGGCTCTTCCACTATAATGGCCGCATGTGCGGGGCCGCTGGAGCGCATGCAATCAGGTTTTTCCTCGGGGTTTCGTGCGCATTCCTGCTCGCAGGCGTGCTGGCCGGTGCCGCATCCGCCGCGCCGGCAGCTCCGGTGCACCAGGCTCCCGCCCCGGCCGCGACCGCGCTGCAAACGGCCACCCCGGCAGCCGCCCTGTCCCCGGCTCCTCCCGGTGGACGCCTTACGCCGGCCTTTCTGAACGCCCGCGCCTGGGAGGATTTCCGCGGCGGCGAGTTCGGCGCCGCCACCCGCGGGTTCACGGAAGCCGTCAACACGGCGCCCAAGGGGTCCCCGGAATACCTCCAGGGGCTTTACGGCCTCGGGATGACCTGGAACCTGCGGGGGTCCGGCCCGGACCCCGTGCTGGCGGAGAAGTGCTTCAAGGAAGTCGTCACGCTCTCGCCCACGGGCGACATAGCCGCCTGGTCGTTTCTCGCCCTGGCGCGGATGAAGCACGCAGTGCCCGCCGGGCAGGACCCCGACTACCCCGCGGTCCGCAAGGCCTACGAGGAGGTCATCACCCGGTTCCCGTTCCACCTCGCTGGCGAGGAGGCGTTCATCTATCTCCAGTCCACGTGGGTCTCGACCCTGGACCCCAAGGACGCGGAACAGGCGCTGTCCACGCTCGAGGCCTTCATCAAGGGTCACGCGGCGTCGAAGTTCCTGAGCCCCGCCTGGGCCCTCGTTGCCGAGTGTGACTACACGCTGGGGCAACCCGAGGAAAGGCTCAAGGCCAAGATCGCGTCGCTCGAGGCGAAGGAACTGGACCCCACGAACCCGTACTCGGACAACGCTTCCCTCTACTGGGAGATTGCCACGATCGCGGAGTTCGAGGCCGGTGACTTCGCGACGGCGCGGAAGTACTACAAGGGCTTCGTTGACGAATACCCGCAGGACCAGCGGCGCTGGGGCGCGAGGCTGGCGCTCGCCCGGCTCGACGAAGTGGAAGCGGAACTGCGGAAGGGCGGCCAGTGATGGAAGGCACCAGGGCGCGAATCCTTCGATGGTTTCCCGTCGCGATCATCGGAGCGGCCTTCGTCTGGTCGTGCGTCGTCATTGGACTGCACCGGACCGAGGAGGCGCCCGCCGGAGCCGTCACGATCCGGATCGGCCACTGGCAGTTGGAGACGAGCGTACGGGAGGCCATCGACACGATGGCGCGCGATTACCAGAAGCTCCACCCGGAGGTTCGGGTCGTCCAGGACGCGATCCCGGAGACCACGTACGGCCAGTGGGTGACCACGAATCTCATGGGCGGTACCGCGCCGGACCTGATGGAGATCGGCATCGCCCTTCCGGAACCGCTCTGGATCTCGTACCAGCGGAGGTACTTCCACCCGCTCACGCAATACACGGCCAAGCCCAACCCGTATAACCGGGGCACCCCCCTCGAGGGTGTCCCCTTGCGGCAGACCTTCATGGACGGGATGCGGTCGTCCTATATCGAGGCGCTCCAGGAATACACGAAGATCAATCTGTCCCAATTCGGGGTCCGGATCTTCTACAACAAGCCATTGCTCAAGAAGCTCACCGGGCTCGACGAGGGCCCGACGGACTACCGGGCTTTCATCGCCGCCTGCGAGGAGATCAAGAAGCACACGAACGCGGAAGGCAAGCCATACGTCCCGATCGCGTGCTCGGCCTATCACTTCTGGATGTGGGAGTGGATGCTCGCCGACATCCTCACGTATCCTGCCCTCAAGCGCGCGGACTTCAACCGGGACGGGTACGTGGGCAATGACGAGGAGTGGGTGGCGTTCAAATCCGGCCGGCTCTCGTTTGACTTCCCCCCCTACCGGGCCCGGTTCAAGGTGATGAGCGAGGTCTCGAACGAGTTCCAGGTCGGGTACACGGGGCTGACCCGGGACGACGCGGTTCTCCTCTTCGCTCAGCAGAAGGCCGTCTTCCTGCCCACGGGCACGTGGGACTCCCGAAGCCTGCAAGAGCAGGCCAAGGGCTCCTTCGAGGTCGGGCTCATCGAGTTCCCGCGTCCCACGGCCCAGGATTCCGAGTACGGCAAGTTCGTCGAGGGTCCCCTCTACGAGGTCCCGTGGGTCGGGTTCCCGTTCGGGATAGTCCGGACGAGCAAGCATCCGGATGTCGCGCTCGACTTCCTCCTGTTCCTCGCCAGCCAGCCGAACAACGACAAGTTCAACCGGATCATCGGCTGGATTCCGAGCATCGTCGGGACCACGATGGACCCCCTCCTCGAGGCGTTCAAGCCCAAGCTCGAGGGCGTCTATCCGTGCATGAACTTCGGGCTCGGTGGCGAGACCTGGGTCAGGTGGACCCAGGACTACGCCCTGTTCCAGGTGCAGCAGATCTCTTACGACGAGCTCGCGAAGCGGTTCGCCCCTTTCTACATCGAGAAGGGGCTCAAGGACTTCATGGAAGTCCAGCGCGACTGGCGCAGGACGATCCGGACCGACGAGGAGTTCCTGGCCGGCATTCGGGCGAAGGCGCTGATCGCGGAGGGTGGCGAGGCCGCCTCACTCTGGGTGAAGTACCGGTCGCTCACGGCCAACCGGCAGGTCCTCCCCGAGATCGCGCACGCCCGGCAGATGGCCCTTGTGACCAAGGGACCGGACCCCAAGGCCCTGGGGCCGTATGAGCATTCGCCGGAGGTGCTCGCTCGGGCCAAGGCCAGGCTCAAGGGCGGCAGGAGGCCCAAGTCATGATGCCAAAGACCATCACCTTGAAGCAGGTCCGCCACCACTGGGAGATCTATCTCCTCGTGATCCCGACCATGTTCCTGATCGGACTCTTCCAGTACTACCCGGCGGCCAGCGGGGTCTATCACAGTTTCTTCCGGTGGAACGGCGCGGACATCTCGGAATACGTGGGGTGGCGGAACTTCGCGGACCTCCTGGGCTCGACCGAGTTCTGGGACTCCTTCCGGCTCGCGTTCATAATGGGCGCCTGGGCCGTCGTGAAAATGATCCCGCCGGTCGTGGTTGCGGTCTGCATCCACCGGGTGGCCAGCGACCGGCTCCAGTTCCTGTACCGGGCCCTGTTCGTGATCCCCATGGTCATTCCCGGGCTCGTCATCGCCCTGATCTGGAGGTCGTTCTTCTTCGAGGCGACTGCGGGGTACCTCAACCGCTTCCTCGAGGCGACGGGGCTCTTCGGCCTCCTGTGTCACGCCGACCGGTGGCTGGCCTGGGGCGGCATCTTCGTCGAGGGCGTCAAGCCCGCCTGGCTCGGGGACCCCCGGCTGATCATCACGTCGGTCGTGATCTGGGGCTTCCCGTGGGTGGGATCGTTCGCCGTGCTCATGCACCTCGCCAAGCTCAGCGGCATACCGAAGTCGTTCTACGAGGCAGGCGAGATCGAGGGAGTCAACTGGTGGACGAAGTTCACGAAGATCGAACTGCCCGCGATAGCCGGCTCGATCTATATCGTCCTCGTCTTCGAGATCATCAACACGATCCGGGATGCGGGATCGCTCCTCGCGCTCGTGGGAATCCAGGGCGGCCCCGGGGGCCGGGGAACGGTGCCCGCCCTCTTCATGCTCCGCAAGGCCTTCTTCGAGCAGGACATGGGATACGCCTGCGCGGTGGGGCTGGTCCTGACCGCAGTCGTCATGAGCCTGCAGAAGACCTGCACGGTGGCGATGGAGTGGGAGACGCAGTCAAAGGCCAGCCGGATCGCGGTGCGCGCGTTCGGACTCGCGGTCGGCGCCGTCATGCTCGCGACGGGCAAGTTCGTGCCCCTCGGCTGGCTCATCGTGCTGGTTTCGTTCCCGTACCCCCTGGTCTATCGGACGCTCCCGGCGGGCATGCGCGGCCCGGTTGACCGCGTCCTGATCCGACTGGGGCTCAAGCGCCTGCCGGCCGCCGTGATCGTTCAGCGCCGGGATCCCGGCGTCTACATGCCCCAGAAGACGGTCCGGCAGGCGGCCGCGGCCGCGGCGTCCGCCGCCGGAACCGTCACGGCCGCCGCCGTTTCCCAGTTACCTGGCGCGGTCACCGAGCCCGCGCCCCCCCCGTCGCGCTGGCGCGAGCGCGCGCTCATTGCCGGAAGGCACGGGTTCATCTGGTTCGTGCTCGCCTTCGCCTTCCTGCCGCTCTACCTCATGGCCATCGTTTCGCTCAAGACGAACCAGCAGTTCTACGAGGCGCCCGCCCGGCTGACGGCGCCCCTGCATTGGGAGAACTTCGCCGCCGCCTGGAGCGCGGTGGCACCCACGGTCGCGAACTCGTTCTTCATCACCATCTCGGCCACCCTGCTCACGCTCTGGTTCGCGCTCTGGGCCTCGTATTTCTTCGCCCGCGTCCGGGCCCCGCTCACGGATTTCCTGTGGAACGCCGTCCTCGTGCTCATGATGCTTCCCACGATCGCGAACCTCGTGCCGCTCTTCCGGCTCCTCGGCGACCTCCAGCTCCTGAACACGCTCACGGCCCTGGTCGTGGTCTCGGCCAGCGGAGGCCAGGTCTACGCGATCTTCACGCTGAGGAACTTCATCGCCGACATTCCCCAGGAGCTGTTCGACTCCGCCGAGGTGGACGGGGCGAACCACTTCGACCAGGTGCGCGTGGTCGTGATCCCGCAGGCGGGCGCGATCCTGGGCACCGTGGGCGTCATGCACTTCATCGCCGAGTGGAACAACTTTGTCCTCCCCCTGATCGTCATGCGCGACCACGCCCGCCTGCCCGTGATGGTGCAACTGCTCCGGATGGCGGGCGAGTACATCAAGTTCTGGGGTCCCCTGATGGCCGGCTACGCCCTCGCGAGCATACCCATCATCATTCTCTTCCTCTTCACGATGCGGCTCTTCATGAAGGGCCTCACCGAAGGGATGCACTGACGAAAGGCCTCCCGGGCCTCGCCTTCGCGGGCGTCCTCTTCTTCTGTTCCGGATTCTCGGCGCTCGTCTACGAGATTCTCTGGATCCGCGAATTCGGGTTCCTGCTCGGGAATGCGACGGCGACGCTCTCGGCCGTGCTCGCGGCGTATATGGCCGGCCTGGCGGCCGGGAGCGCGGCCTCCGCGCGCTGGGCCCGCCGGTTCCCGAGGCCGCTGGCGGCCTACGGCGTGGCCGAGCTCGCCATCGGCGCGGCGGGGCTGGCGGTCTACGCCGTTCTGCGCGGGGCCGCCAACGGGATCGGGCCGATCGGGCTCAACGAGGAGGGCGCCTTGCACTCGGCCCTCGAGCGGTTCGCCGTGGCCGGGGCGATCCTCCTCCTTCCGACCGCCCTCATGGGCGCGACTCTGCCGCTCCTCGTTCGCCACGTTTCCGGGGACGTCACACCGGAGGGACGGGCTGCCTCTTCCGGGCCCGGGCTCGCCGTCGGAGTGTTGTACGGGCTGAACACGCTCGGGGCCGCGTGCGGGTGTTTCACGGCCGGGTTCTTCCTGATCCGGATCCTCGGGACTGCCGCCACCAATCGCGTTGCCGTAGGACTCAACTTCGTGATCGGGATCGCCGCGCTTGTGGCGGGCCTGTGGCCGGCGACGCGAAGGGAACCTGCGGCAGCTCCCGTGCTGCAATCTGCCCAGGCCAGGTCAGAGCCTGCCGTCGCCACCCCGTTATTCCTGGGGTTCGCGTGCTTCGCCTGTGGCTATCTCAGCTTGTCCAACGAGGTCCTGTTCGGCCGGCTGCTCGCCTGGCTCCTCGGCAACCGGGTCTACGCCAACGCCACGATGCTCACGGCCTTCCTGCTCGGGATCGCGCTCGGAAGCCTCGTCGCGGGATGGATCGCGGACGCCGCGGATCGTATGCCGCCGACCTCCGGGGGCCGGACGGAGCCCGCGGACGCGGACGTGTGGATCTTCTCCTGCTGCCAGATCCTGGCCGGGCTCTCCGTGATCGCGGCCCTGCTGTGGTTCCCCGAGGTGCTTGCCGCCGCGCGGCGTGCCGAGGCCGCCGTCGGGTACGAGCGGACGTGGGCCATCGTCCGCATCCGCCTGGGCGAAGCCCTGGCCGTGGTCGCGGTGCCCGCCCTCATGTCCGGCGCCAGCTTCCCCGCCCTCGTGCGCGCGATTCATCGATCAGGCGGCGAGCTCGCCTCCTCGACGGGAGCCGGCTACGCGCTGAACACGCTCGGGTGCATTCTGGGCTCGCTCGTAACGGGATTCTGGCTCATCCCGGCTCTGGGAACGTACGCAAGTACGGTCCTGGTCGCCGTCTGCTCGATCCTGCTCGGCCACCGCATTCTCGCCGACCGGTGGGGTACCGCAGGCCGCGGGCGCCGGACCGCATCACTCGCGGTCGTCGCGGCTCTCGCCGGACTGGCGGCTGCCGCGGCTCTGCGCCATCCCCGGTACCCGTTCCCGCGGGAAGGTCTCGAGCTGGTCTGGAGCCGCGAGGAACCCGCCGCCCTGATCACGGTCTGGAAGGGCGGGCTGGGCTGGAACCTCTACGGCGACGACACGCCGCTCTCGTTCCCGATCGGGCCCGGGTCGGCGGCCGCCCGGGTCCAGCGGCTCCAGGCCTGGCTCCCCCTGCTCCTGCATCCGCATCCCCGGCGCGTGCTCGTGATCGGGCTCGGATTCGGGGTGACGACCGGCGCCTTCGCGTCCTCCGGCGTCCCCGAGTCCGTCGAGACCGTCGAGCTCTTCCGTGGTGCCATCGACTGCGCATCCCTGTTCAAGGACAGCAACGGCGACCCCGGCACGATGCCGCGGTCGGTCATGGTGGCGGGCGATGGACGCTACTACCTCCGGCACGGCGGAACGGGCTGGGACGTGATCGCAGCGAACCTGACCGGTCCCGACCTCCCCGGGTCCGCCGCGCTCTACACGCGCGAGTTCTTCGAGCTGGCGCGGTCCAAGCTGAATCCGGGCGGGCTGTTTCTCGCCCACGCCTACGGCCCGGGCCGGGACGTGATCTTGCGGACCGTGGGCCGGGTCTTCCCGCACGTCACCGGATGGCGCGGCTACCGGACCTCGCTCTATCTGATCGCGGGAATCGAGCCCGCCGCGCTCGATCCCGTGGACTTCGACCGCCGGCTCGCGGAGTACCCGGCGCTCCGGGAGGCGCTTCGCGCCGGCGGCCTGCGCCGTTTCCGCGACGTCGCCGCCCTGCGCGTGCTGGACGAAGCCGCGTTCCGCCGGCTCGCGGACCGCCCCGATCTGCCGGTCAACTCCGACGAGTTCCCCGTGCTCGAGTATCGAATGACCGCCAACGCCCGCGACCTGTTTCATGCACATTACTAGAAGGCTGGCCGTCGCTATCTTGCTCGCGGCCGGTCCGGCGGCCCCGCACGCTCCGGGAGTGCCGCCGGAGCCTAGGGGCGTCGTCACCGCCGTCGGCGACGTCCTCCTCACGAACTGGCAGACCGAGTCCCTGTACCGGTGGATCGCGCGGCGGTTGTCCTGGAACCCCGACGCCGAGTACGTCTACCCGTTTCAGAACATCCGCAATGATCTCCGGGGCATCGTGTTCGGCAATCTCGAAGGGCCGCTCACCGATCTTCCCATCCGCGAGTTCGACGACAAGGACGAACCGTACTACTTCGGCGTGCCGTCCCGGTTCTCGCGCGCCCTCCAGCTCGCGGGCTTCCGCGTGCTGTCGCTGGCGAACAACCACATCCGCGACTGCGGCGCCGCCGGCCTGCTGGACACGATGCGCGTTCTCAGGGCCGCCGGGATCAAGCCGGTCGGCGTCGGGCTGGACGACCGCGCCGCCCGCGCCCCCGTCCTCGTCGAGGACAACGGAGTGCGCGTCGCCTTCCTCGCTTACGACCTCGTCCCTCCGGCCAGCGTTTGGGCGGGGCCGAACCGCCCAGGTGCGGCGCATGTCCCGGATCGGACCATGGTCTATGACGTCCGGACGGCGGCGCGGCGCGCGGACGCCGTGGTGGTCTCCCTGCACTGGGGCCGCGAGATCGACGACGAGTCCCGGATGCCTCTCCCCTCGGAGTCCCGCGTCGCGCTCGCGCGCCGGCTCGTCGAAGCCGGAGCCGCCGTCGTCGTCGGCCACCACTCGCACGCGGTCGAGCGCATCGAGCGGTACCGGCGCGGGGTGATCTGCTACGGGCTGGGCAACTTCGTCTTCGCGGGCACCCAGCAGTCGGGCCACCCGCACAGCGTGATCGTCCGGTGCACGCTGGGCCGCGCGACACTGCCCGAGATCCAGGTCCTGCCCGTCCTCATCGCGCCCAGCCGGGCCAAGTGGAGCCCCCGGCCGATGACGGGCTCCGCGCGCGACGGCTTTCTGGCCCGACTCGGCGTGGACCCTTCCGGTCGGCTGCCGTGAGCCGGACGCGGCCGCGCACGTCCGCGGGGCGGCCGGTCAACCGGGTGCGCTGGGTTGCCGTCCAGCTGCTCCTGTTCTGCGTACTCGGGGAACTCGGCATCCGTGCCGTTCACCTGGCCGGCTGGGGAGGCGCCCTTCTCTACATTCACGAGGGTGACATCTGGAAGACCTACGAATACGTGTACGACGTCCGGGCGCTGATCGCCACGAATCCCTTCCAGACCAAGCCGTTCGGAGTCATCCACGGGTACGTGACGAACTCGAAGGGGCTCAGGACGCCCGAGTACCGGGTCGCCAAGTCCCCGGGCATGAGGCGCATCATCCTGCTCGGCGATTCCTTCCTCGTGATGCCGGGCGGCCCCGATGATCGCGACCATGTCTCGCACGTGCTGGAGCGAAGCCTGGGCGGGGCGGACCGGAACGAGGTCATCAACCTCGGCGTGACGGGCACCGGGCCCCGGTTCTACCGCCGCATGCTGGAGGTCGAGGGCCGCCGCCTGCATCCTGACGCGGTCATCGTATGGTTCTTCGTCGGCAACGACCTCATCGATGAGGGCTACTCGGTTCCACCGGACCTGGCCACGGAGCTCGCGATCCACTCCTACCTGTTCCGGGTGGTGCGGAACGGGTCGCGCATGCTCTCGAGCAAGCCGTGGCGGATGCTCCTTTCCGAGCCGCCGATCCCCCGAGGCCCGGACGGCCGCCCGGCCCGCTCCGGCTACTTCCGCGGTTGCCCGGAATGCTGGCCGTGGCCCAAATGGCCGTCGCGGGCCGAGTTCGAGCGCGTCGAGATCCAGCGGTCGGTCATCTACCGGTCGCCCTGGCCCTCGGAACTGGCGCGCCAGCTCGCGGGAGTCCGGCAGGCGCTATGCCGGATGCGGGATCTCGCGCGCGCGGACGGGTTCGGGCTGGTGGTGGTACTGCTCCCCGACGAGACCCAGGCCAACGCGTCCCTCCAGCAACTGGTCCGCGCGGCGGCTCCCCGGATCGCTTTCGACTTCGATCTGCCGCAATCGACGCTGACCGGCCTCTGCCGGCAGGAAGGCATCCGGGTGGTGGATCTCCTGCCGGTGTTCCGGAAAGCGACCGCCGGCGGCACACCCGTCTTCTACCCCCAGAACACGCACTGGAACCCGGCCGGCCAGCGGCTGGCGGCCCGGACCGTCGCCCGGTTCCTGCTCGACGCGAAGCTCCTCTCGCCGCTACCCCGGTAGGACCAGAAGGACGCGGGTGGTCCCGTCTATCGGGACCGGATCAGGACGGGACCTCCGATCCAGACCGTGCCCTTCGTAGCCCGCTGGTTCGCGCTGTCGATCAGCAAGAGCGTGTCCCACCGGATGGGATAGCGGACGACGCCGTCGCCCGCTCCCCCCCAATGGCCAGCCTCGGTGCCATCCATGGGGAAGACCACGTAGCGCCAGCCTTTCCAGTTGACCGCGAAGCCGTCGGGCTGGAAGGTCTGGCCCGTCGCGTCCGTGAACCGCAGCCGCGCGAGGTTTCCCGTCCCGTCGCCATGGATCCAGAGCCCAAACGACTCCGGCTTCCCCGCGATAAGCATATCCTTCGTCGGCGCGATCCTCGCGAACTTCCAGCCGTCGCCAAACGCGTACTCCAACCGCAGAATGGCCGTGCCGGGAAACGGATGACCCATGGCTGGCGTCCCGGCGGTCAGCGTGGCCGTGAACAACACTTTGGCGTCGCCGTCGGGAAGCACATTCCACCCCGCGGGGAGCCGCGCGAAGCCCCCGAGCGGTTCGAACGCCTTCGGCGGGGCCTCCGCCACGAGGCGCCCGGCTTGAGTCTCGACGAGCGCGCCGACCGCGTAGCCGGTGGCACTGCCCTCGACCGCGAACCGCACGACGGCCTCCCCCTCGCCGCCGACCGAGAGGGTCGCGGCGGGGGCCGCGCACCGGAGCCCCTCGAGATGCGTGAGACGCGCCGTTCCGAGGAACGGGGTTCCGGATGGATTCGCGACCCGGATCGCCAGAGTGCTCTCCTCCGCCGGGAGGACGTCCACGTCCAGTCCGGGCTGCCACTCGGGCGCGCCACGCAGCACCGGGTCCGGCGCCTCCGGCGCCAGGTACTTGGGCGATCCGTCGAGCTCGACCCTCAGCCCCTCCGGTCCGGCCGCGATCGGGGACCCCGGCTCTCCCTGGTGCGACAGGACCCGGAACGAGCCGGGCGCGGCCGGGATCACGACCGTACCCGGCGCGCCGGCCGCCGTCCATGCCGCGACCCGGACCTCATTGCCCCGGGTGAAGAGCAGGACGTAGTCCTGCCGGCCGCCGACGGCAAGCCTTCTCGCGAAGGTGAACCCCGACAGGAAGCCCGTCAGCGCCTTCGCGGCGAGGTACGAGGGCTTGGGCACGAAAACCAGATCCCGCCCGGCCAGATACGGGAACCTGACCATCCCGAAATGGTGCTCGGGATCCTTGGGGTCCTCGCCGTCGTCGTGCCAGTCGTACCAGATGGACAGGGGCACCCCGCTCGCGACGTTGAAGAGCCACTGGCGGCACAGCATCCGGCCCTGCACATCCTCGTCGATCCCTCCCCACGCGGTCGAGTACCCCCATTCACCGGAGAGGAGCGGAATGTGCCGGCCCTTCGGCGCGTACCGGGCGATCAGTCGGCTGACGCCGATGTAGTCGCTGGCCGCGGACTCGGGCGGCCTCTGCCGGTACGGGTGGACCGAGACCGCGTCCCAGTGCTCGAGCAGCCCGCCCTGGAAACAAGCCTCCAGGAAGGTTGTGCCCATCTCAGAGGTCGCCGGTCCGATCAGGGCCTCCCCGGGAGCGGCTTCCCGGATCGCTTTGGCAGTGGCGAGGGCCAGCTCGACGTAGTCCGCCACGTTCGGCTTCGGCTTCCAGAAGCCGATGTTCGGCTCGTTCCAGGTCTCCCACAGAATGCCGCGTCCGCGGAACCTGCGGGCGGCCGCCGCCGCCCACTGGGCGAAGGCCCTCCGGCCCTGGTCCGTGTGCGGGGACAACCCGTCGTCGTAGAGTGGATTCCCGTAGTCGAGGATGAAGAGCGCGCGGATGCCGTGCGCGTCCAACGCCGCCAGCAGACGGTCGTAGTCGGAGAAATCGTATTCGCCCCTGCGCCGTTCGGTCCGTTCCCACTCGAAGTCCATGCGGACCCACCGGATTCCGGCCGCCGCGATCATCTCCAGCTCGCCCGGCCGGGGATCGGTGAAATGGATGTTCACCCCGAAGCCGTCCGGCAGGACGGGAGAGGGAAGGACCGATCGCGAGCCCGCGGCGGCGGACGCCGACGACGACCAGAGCCACGTCAGCGCCAGAAACACCGCCGTACCCGGTTGTCTCAGGGAAGCTCTCCCTCCCCCTTGCCGGATCAGAATCTCGACAGTAGCTTGAAGTCCGCGGCCTTGAGCCGGTTGTGCTCGAAGATCACGACGCCCTTGACCCGGTGGCGCTTGAGGATCGCAAGTTGTTCGCGGAACTGGCCGCGGTTGTCCATGCAGTAGCGCCCTAGTCCTTCCCACAGCTCGGCTTTCCCGTGCTTGGCATGGGCGATATGGTTCCACAGGTACCGCTCCATGATCTTCGGGCTGTTGGCGTAGTTCATCGGCGCGACCATGTCGAGGAGGCCCTCCCGGCTCCAGGGCACGAAGTCCTGCCCCTGGGAGATCAGCGATTCGGGGACGCCGGAGTAGACGGCGGCCGAGACTTCCTTGCCGTGCCGGTGCGCGTACTTCGCCACCTCCCGCACGAGCTTGGTCACCTGGTCGCACCGCCAGTCGAACCACTTGGCCGACATCCGGCTCCAGAACCGGATCTGGTCGGGCTTGATCCCCTCGAGGCGCTTGAGCACCTTCCGGCACCTCGAGCAGTAGCAGGTGTTGTCGCCGACGCGGATGTAGTCGAAGTGCACGCCCGCGATGTCGTAGTTGTCCACGACCTCTTTCATGATCGCGGCCTCGTACGCCCGCACCTCGGGCCGCGCGATGCACACGAACGCCGCCCAGCCGCCCCGGTCCCAGGCCGGCTTCCCGTCGCGCAGGACCGCGACCGCGCTTGGGTAGCGCTGGAGGAGCCTGGACTTCGGGCCTTCCCGCGCGTTGCAGTACCAGGCGTGGACCTTGATCCGGACCCGGCGCGCCTCCGTGGCGAGCACCTCGAGCGGGTCCCAATCCCGGAACACGGGCCGCACGTTGCCGATCCGGCTGTGATAGTCGAGCAGGCCATCCGGATTCTTCACGCACGGGATGAGAAGGTCGAACCCCTCGTCCGCGTACTTGCGCGCGAATCCGCGCACCTCTTCCGGGCTCTTGAACTGCGCCAGATTGTGGAGCCACACGCCCTTCTTCATCCTCGCCATGGGCCTTCCTTTCAGGGCCGGTTCGACCGAAACCGACCGGTACGGACATCGATCTGCCAGTCATCGTACCACCGGAGAGTCGGAATGCCGTCCCGAAACTCGAGCGGCAGGAAGCTGTTGCGACCCGTGCCTTCCCCATGCCACTGGCTGTACCGGTCGCCAACGTACACGTACGTCGTCGTCTCGCTCCCCGTCACCGGGATGACGAAGTCGTGCTGGGTGTTGAACGAATCGGGCGAGGCCGGCTCCGTAATGACCGGTTTCATGTCCGACCATGGCCCCGCGAGCGATTTCGCGGTCGCGTACCGGGTCGGCGAAGACCTCCAGCCGACGAGGCCCGACGCGAACCAGTAGTACGTGTCCCCCGTCTTGATGATGTGCGGCGCCTCGAGCCCGGGCGAGGCGCCTTTCGTGCAGTCGAATCCCTCGAAGATCCTCTTGTCCACATGCAGGAAGTCCGGGGTCAGCCGGTATATTGCGAGGGCCCGGTTGATGGGATCCCGCAGTCCGGGGCTGTCGACGACGGTGACCAGGAACGCCTCGTCGCCCTCCTGGTAGACGGACTGGTCGCCCGAGGAACGATCGGGCTCCGGATACTCCAGGCCCGACAACGTGTACGTGCCATCGACGGTGTCGCAGGAGGCGTACCCGACCTTGTGCCGGAACCAGGACCTGCTCCCAGCCTCGAAGACGATCACGTGCTTCCCCGTCTTCCGGTTGTGGAGCAGCCCGGGCCGGCCCGCCCACCCGACGGCCTCGAGCCCGCCTGCCCTGGCCAGCGGCGCCCCCCGGAAGGCCCAGTCGGTCAGGTTCGTTGACGAGTAGAGCGTCTGGCGCCAGGGCCGCTTCGGCGCGGTCTCGTACCCGATCCACCAGAACGTGTCGGCCTCGCGGATCATGTGGCCGCCGTTGCTCCATATCTCGTTCCCGGCGGCGTCGTACCAGATCTTTCCGTTGACCATGCGCGCTAGAGCTTACCATGCCGGGCCAACGGCGCCGGTTGAAAGGTCCTTCCGCCGCGCGCATAATCCTCAGGACGCCATGAAGGACCTGTGCCAGCGAGCGATCGGGGTGGCGAAACGCCGGGGTGCATCCTACGCCGATGCCCGGATCCTGGACATGCGCAACCAGTCAGTCTTCACCGAGGATCGGCGCGTCTCCGGGATCAACGATTCCGACTCAATCGGGATCGGCGTCCGCGTGATCGCGGGCGGCGCCTGGGGATTCGCCTCCGGTCCCGACCTTACGAAGGCCGGCGTCGAACGGACCGCCGCCGGCGCGGTCGAGGTCGCGAAGGCCAGCGGGCTGGCGCGCGCCCGGCGCGGCGTGTCCTGGGCCGACGAACCGCCCGCCCGAGGCGTGTTCCGGACGCCGTTCACCGTCGACCCATTCGCGATTCCGGTCCGGGACAAGGTCGGACTCCTGCTCTCGATCGGCAACGAGGTGCTCCGCGTCCGCGGAGTGAAGAAATGCCACGGGTGGATGTGGTTCATGCGCGAGCGCCGGTGGTTCGCGAACACGGAGGGCGCCGAGTTCGAAAGCGATGTCGTTACCAGTGTGGCCCAGTACTCGGCCACGGCCGTGGACGGCGCAACGGCGAAGACCAGGTCGCTCGAAGCCCATCCTGCGAACGCGGGTTGGGAACATATCAACGCGACGCCCCTGCTCGCCGAGGCCCGCCGGGTCGGCGAGGAGGCAGCGGCCAAGCTCAAGGGCAAACCCGTCCGGGCCGGCCGCCGGGACCTGATCCTGATGCCGCTCCACCTCGCCCTCACCATGCACGAGTCCATCGGCCACGCCACCGAGCTCGACCGCGTGCTCGGGATGGAAGAAAGCCTGGCGGGATCCAGTTTCGCCACGACGGACAAGCTCGGCAAGCTCCGGTACGGGTCCAAACTCATGAACATCGTCTGCGACAACACGATGCCGCACGGACTGGCAACCAAGGGCTGGGACGATGACGGCGTGGCCGGCCAGCGTTGGCCCGTGATTCGGGACGGCATTCTCGTCGACTACCAGACGAGCCGCGAGGTCTGCGGCGCGATCGGGGCGAAGCGCTCCCACGGTTCCTGCCGCGCGGACTCGTGGGGCTCGATCCCGATCATCCGGCAGTCGAACATCGGGCTCGAGCCCGGGCTCAAACCCCTCTCCCTCGACGAGTTGATCGCGGACACGAAGGACGGGATCCTGATCGACGGCATGGGATCCTTCTCGATCGACCAGAAGCGGCTGAACTTCCAGTTCGGCGGCGACTGCTTCCGCGAGATTCGGAACGGGAAAGTGGGACCGCTCCTGAAGGATCTCACCTACCAGGCGATCACGACCGAGTTCTGGGGCGCCATGGATGCGGTCTGCGACCGCCGGTTCTGGCGGCCGTTCGGCGTTGCGAACTGCGGCAAGGGCGACCCCGGCCAGACCGCGCGGATGACCCACGGCTCCGCCCCGGCCCGGTTCCGGAAGATCCGGGTGAGCCCGGCATGAGGATGGATGAGGGCCGGCTCATGGACGCGGTCGGCGTCGCGCTCCGGGCCGCCCGGGTGGGCGACGTGACTGTCAGCGCGGGCCAGGACTCGAGCCTGACCACGCGGATGGCCGACAACATCATCACCCAGAACGTCCGGCAGGACGGACGCTGGCTGTCGGTCACGTGCGCCTTCGGCAAGAAGCACGGGAGCGTCTCGACGAGCGACCTTTCCCGGGACGCGATCCGGGGGGCGGTTCGGCGGGCGGAGGAGATCGCGCGCGTGACCCGGCCCGACCCCGAGCACATGCCGCCGCTCGGCCGCGCCGAGATGCGCAAGTACGTCCCGTCGACTTCCGACGTGTCGGCGACGCTCGCCGCCACTGCGGGGCAGGTCGCCCGCGACCTCGCCCGCGCGGCCCGCGAAGTCGGGAAGATGAAGCTCCGGCTCTCGGGCGCCATGTCCGCGGGCGGGTCGGTCTGGGCGATCGGGAACTCGGCCGGGCTCCGCGCATGCCACCGGTCCACGAACGCCGAGGTCCACATGACCGCGCTGGGTGGTGACGGGTCGGGGTGGGCGCAGGAGACCTCGCACGACATCGCGGACGTCAATGCCGGCCGCGCCGCGGCCGAGGCGGCCCGGATCGCGGTGCTGGCGCGCCACCCGAAGGATCTGGCTCCCGGAAACTACACCGTGATCATGAAGCCGGCGGCGGCGGCGGAACTGCTCATGTTCGCGCTATGGCCGTTCGACGCCAAGGCCGCGGACGAGGGCCATTCGTACCTGCGGGGGAAACTCGGAAAGAAGGTCTTCGGATCCAACTTCACCGTCCGGTCCGACCACACCGACCCCAGGAGCCCGGACAGCCCCTTCGGCGGCGACGGGCTCGCCCGCCGGCCCATGCACTGGGTCCGCAACGGCGTGGTCGAGAACCTCGTCTACTCCCGGTTCTGGGCGAAGAAGAAGCGCAAGGCGCCCACGGGCTGGCCGCCGAACCACATCGTGGAGGGAGACGGCACCAGCGTCGACGCCATGATTGCGTCCACGGAACACGGCCTCCTGATCACGCGGTTCTGGTATGTCCGGTACATCGACTCAATGCTCCCGACCGCGACGGGAATGACCCGCGACGGGCTGTTCCTGATAAGGAACGGCAGGATCGCGGGCCCCGTCCGCCAGATGCGGTTCAACGTGAACACGACCGGGGTGCTCAACTCGATCGAGATGACGGGCACGCCCGAGCGGGCCTGGATGGTGGTTCCGGCGCTCAAGGTCCGGGACTTCAGCTTCACCAGCGGAACCAGGTTCTGATCTCCGGCCGCGGGGGCCTTGCCTACCGCATCCGGAGGCCGCCGTTGAGATCCAGAACCTGGCCCGTCATGAACGCGGCGTCGTCGGAGGCGAGGTAGACCGCGAGCGCCGCGACCTCCTCCGCCGTCCCGGGCCGGCCCACGGGGGTGACTCCCGCAATCATGTCCCGTACCGCCTGCGGCATCATGTCCGTGAGCGGAGTCGTGATCAGCCCCGGCGCGATGGCGTTGACCGTGATCTTCCGGGATCCGACCTCCTTCGCCAGCGTCCTGGTCAGGGCCATGATCCCGCCCTTGGCCGCGGCGTAGTTCGCCTGCCCAGGCTCTCCGTATTCCCCCACGATCGAGGCCAGGCTGATGATCCGGCCATGGTCGCTCTTGAGCAGATGCCGGAGCGCCGCCCGGCACGCGTAGAACGGGCCGTAGAGATTCACGGTGAGCACTTCGTCCCACTCCCGGTCGGTCATCTCCTCGATCGATGCATCGCGCGTGATCCCGGCGTTGTTCACGAGGATATCGAGGCCGCCGGACCGCGCCGCGAATCCGTCCACCGCCGCTCCGACCGCCCCGGACTTCGATACATCCAGCTCGATCGCGATGGCTCTTTCGCCCAGCCCGGCCACGACCCCGGACAACGAGCCCGCTTCCCGGTCGGCCATGCCCACGACGGCGCCTTCCCGGAGGAACGCTTTCGCGATCGCGAGCCCGATCCCGCGCGCCGCCCCGGTCACGAGCGCCTTGCGCGCCTCCAATCTCCCCATGCTCACCTCTTCCCGCACTGTACTCGGGTGCCGGGACGACGTCCATCCCCGTCTCCACCACCTGAAGCTGTAAAATGGCGGAGTGAACGGGCACCCGCTCTCACAGCTCCTGGACGGCATCGCAGAGATGGCCGTCGTCATGGATAGCGACGCGATCATCCAATACGCGAACCCCGCCGCCGAGGGCATCCTGGGCTGGCCCGTCTCGGCGCTCGTCGGCCATGACGCCGCCGAGTTCATCCATCCCGATGATCTCCCCGCGGCGTTCGCCGCCTTCTCCCGCGAGGTCGCCGCCCCCCGGTCGGCCACCCCCCTGGAACTGCGCCTGCGGCACCGGGACGGCTCCTGGCGAACGCACGAGGCGTGGGGATCGAACCTGATCGGCGGACCGCTCGTCTCCGGAATCGTCTTCCTCTCGCGCGACATCACGGCCCGCATGCAGGAGGCCGCGGAAGCCGTCGGGCGCCGCGAACGGCACTACCGCATCCTCATCGAGCACACGCACGATATCATCGCCATCCTCAACCCGGACGGGACCTTCCGGTACATGAGCCCGTCCGCCGAGCGCGTGCTCGGCTACCCCATCGCCGGCCGGATCGGGCGGAACGCGTTCGAGCACGTGCACCCGGACGACGCGGAACGGGTCCAAGCCGCCTTCCGGGAGGGCCTCAGCGGGTCGGGTGTCATCTCCCGGATCGAGTTCCGGACGCGCCACTCGGACGGCTCGTGGAGAATCATCGAGGTTGTCGGAAAGAACTTCGTGGACGATCCCGAGATCCGGGGCGTCGTGATCAACTACCGCGACGTGACCGACCGCACCCGGGCCGAGGCCGCGCTCCGCCAGCGCGAGGAGGACCTTCGCCAGGCCCAGAAGATGGAGGCGGTCGGCCGGCTGGCCGCCGGCGTGTCACACGACTTCAACAACCTGCTCACGGTCATCAAGGGGTACAGCGGCCTGCTCCTCAAGCGCCTGCCGCCCGGGGACACTCTTCGGCCCGACGTCGAGGAGATCCGGAAGGCGGCCGAGCAGGCGGCCGGCCTCACGCGCCAGCTTCTCGCGCTGAGCCGCGGCCAGCTTATGCAGTTCGCGGTCGTCAGCTTGAACGACCTCGTGAAGGACATGGCCCAGATGCTTCGCGACCAGATGGGGGGACGCGTCGAGATCGGCCTGGGCCTGGCCCCGGCCCTGGGGTCCGTCAGGGCCGACCCGGCGCAGATGCACCAGGTTCTGCTCAACCTCGTGCTCAACGCGCGCGACGCCCAGCCGGACGGCGGCTCGATCACGATCGCGACCGAGGACGTGGACCTCGACGACGACTTCGTCCGCCGTCATCCTGCCGTGCAGGCGGGCCCGCACGTCATGCTCTCGGTCGCGGACCGGGGCGGCGGGATGGATGAGGAGACCCTCTCGCGGATCTTCGAGCCGTTCTTCACGACGAAGGCGCCCGGCCAGGGCACCGGGCTCGGCCTCTCGACCGTCTACGGCATCGTGAAGCAGAGCGGCGGCTATATCTGCGCCGACAGCGCGCCCGGCGCCGGCACGACCTTCCGGGTCTACCTTCCCCGTGTCGAGGGAGTTCCGTCCGCCAAGCGACGCGGGGTTTCGCCGGGAGGCGGAACCCCGCGGGTCGCTTCGACCCGAGCGCGCACGGTTCTGCTTGTCGAGGACGAACCAGCCGTCCGGGGGTTGGCGCGTACGGTCCTGGTCTCGGGCGGGTACACGGTACTCGAGGCCGGGAATGCACCCGATGCCCTCCGCGTCGCGGCCTCCTGCCAGGGACCGCTCGACCTGCTCCTGACCGACGTCGCCATGCCCCAGGTCAGCGGGTTCGAGCTCGCGGACCGGCTCCTGCCCGCCCGGCCGGGCCTCCGGGTCGTGTTCATGTCCGGCTACGCGAACCGGGTCGAGGTCCAGGGCGGCGCGTTGTCCCGGGGCCACGCGTTCCTGGCGAAACCGTTCAACGAAGACGACCTGCTGCGCACGGTGCAGGAGGCCCTCGATGCCTGACGGCGCGTCCGGGCCGGCGATCCTGGTCGTCGAGGACGAGGCGGCGGTTCGCACGCTCATCGTCCGCGCCCTCGGATCGCTCGGCGGGACGGTCGAGACGGCGGCCACCGGAGACGAAGCCCGAGCCCGCCTCGCGTCCGGGTCCGCCGACGTCGTGCTCCTCGATCTCATGCTTCCCGGCGTATCCGGCCTCGACCTCCTGGCTGAAGCGCAGGCCCAGGACCCCGACCGCATGGTCGTCGTCCTGACCGGCCGGGCGGACGAACCCTCGATCGTCGAGGCCATGCGCCGGGGGGCGATGGAGTACCTGATCAAGCCGTTCGAGGTGGACGACCTGGTGGCCGTGGTCGCCCGGGCGGCCGCGCGCACCCGCGCGAACCGCGATGCCCGGCGGCAGGCGGTCGAAGGCCCGCCGCCGCTCGAAGGGCTCCTGGTCGGCCGGTCGGCGCCCATGGTCGAGTTGTTGAAGACGGTGGGACGGCTGGCCGGCTCGACGGTGCCGGTCCTGGTCACCGGCGAGACCGGGTCCGGCAAGGAACTCGTGGCGCGCGCCCTCCATCTTTACGGGCCGACGCCCGGCGGGCCGTTCCTCGCCGTGGACTGCGCCAGCCTGCCGCCCAGCCTGCTCGAGTCCGAGCTATTCGGCTACGAGCGCGGCGCGTTCACGGGCGCCGTCGCCGCGAAGCCGGGGAAGTTCGAAGCCGCCGACGGCGGGACCCTCTTCCTGGACGAGATCGGAAACGTGGCCGTCGAGACCCAGGCCAAGCTCCTGCGCGCTCTTGAAGAACGGACAACCCAGCGGCTGGGATCGACGCGGTCCGTCGCCTGGAGCGCCCGGCTGGTGAGCGCGACGAACGCGGACCTGAAGGCTCTGGCCAAGGAGGGACGGTTCCGCGAAGACCTGTATTTCCGGGTTGCGGGGGCCGAGATCCGGCTTCCCCCCCTGCGCGAGAGGCTCGACGACCTTCCCGCGCTCGCCGCGCACTTCCTCGCGGCCGTCGACCCGGGCCGGCCCGCGCGGACGCTCTCCGGCCCCGCCCTGGCCGCCCTGCGTGCGTATGCCTGGCCGGGCAACGTCCGCGAGCTCCAGCACGCGCTCGCCCGCGCCGCCGCCATGAGCCGGTCCACCGTGATCGAGGCCGAGGATCTCCCGGCCGACATCCGGGGCGGCGGACCCCTCGAGGCGCTCGGAATCCCGCCCGCGGCCGGTCCCGCCGGACTGCTGACGATGGACGAACTCCGGCGCCGCTACGCCCGCCACGCCCTCGATGCCTGCGGCGGCAACAAGAGCGAGGCCGCCCGCCGGCTCGGGCTGGACCGGTCGACCCTGAACTCCCTCCTCAAGGACGAGTCCTGACGGCGGGATCCTGAACGGGCCCTTTACCCGCCGGGCCGGGTCACGCAAGCGGTCTTCAGGGGCTGCGGGGTTTTCCCGCGACCTTCCCTACCCGCTCGGGCGCAGGGAAGCCTATAATCCGGCGCACGGGTGGTGGCACGGTTCCTGCGGTCCAAGACGCCCATGCGCCATGCGGCCACCGCAACCGGAACAAGAGCAATGACCGATACCGCCGCGCCCCCCAGGCCGGGTCCCTCCCGGCTGTCTGTTGCGAGCTGGGTCGTCTACGACCTGGCCAACACGATCTTCTCGATGAACATCGTCTCGCTCTACTTCTCGCTCTGGGTCGTGAACGTCATGGGGGGCACGGATGCCCACTACGGCAACGCGACGAGCATATCCATGGCCGTCATCTTCGTCGTCTCCCCGTTTCTGGGAGCGCTCACCGACCAGTACCCGCGCCGGATGCCGTTCCTCGTCTGGTCCACCCTCATCTGCGTGGGACTGACGGCATTCCTGGGCCGCGAGGGGCTCATGCCCTCCCTCGTGCTCTTCGCGGTCGCGAACATCGCCTACCAGGCCGGCCTCCAGTTCTACGACGCCCTCCTCCCCGAGGTGAGCACGGAAGGGAACCGCGGCCGGATCGGAGGCATCGGTGTCGGCGTCGGCTACGTGGGATCGTTCATCGGCATCCTGGTGGGAATGGCCGTCCTGCGCGGGGTCGAGAGTCTGCCCCGGGCCGCCCAGAGCGCCCGGTATGCGGACCTCTTCCTGGTGACCGCGGTGTTGTTCCTCGTTTTCGCCCTGCCCTGTTTCTTCTTCGTGCGGGAGCGGCCCAAGCCGTGCCGCGGCAACGGTTCGGCTTCCTTCACGCGCGCGTTCCGGCAGGTGGCCGACACGGTCCGGTCCGGCGAGCGGTACCCCGGGCTCCTGCGCTTCCTCATCGGGCGGGCGTTCTACACGGACGCCATCAACACGGTCAACACGTTCATGGGTATCTATGTCACCAACCAGGTCGGGTTCACGACGGACCAGGTGTCCTACGTGCTCATGCTCGCGGTCGCCTGCGCGGTGGCGGGAGGGTTCGCGTGGGGACGCGTCGTGGACCGGATCGGCCCAAAACGCACGCTCGACATCGTCCTCTTCCTCTGGATGGCGGACTTCGCCTGGGCCGCGGCGGTCGGGTTCTTTCACCTGCCCGCCGTGCTCTTCTGGCCGGTGCCCGCGCTGGCCGGCATCTCGATGGGCGGCACCTGGGCCGCCGACCGCCCGTACATGCTCCGGCTCGCGCCGCCCGCGCGCATAGGCGAGTTCTACGGGCTCTACGGGATGGTCGGCCGGTTCTCGGCGGTCACCGGTCCGTTCCTGTGGGGATTCGTGGCCGACACGCTCGGCCTCGGCCGTCCGGCGGCGCTCATGACCCTCCTCGCCGCCATCGTGGTTTCGTACGTCGTCCTCCGGCCCGTATCCGACGCCCCCCGGCACTGGACCGGCGACGACGCCGTCGGCCCCGGAACCGCTCCATGAGGGCCGCCGCCCTCATCGCCCTCGTCATCGTCCCCGCCATCGGCCATCCGGCCGGAATCGAAGGCAAACGCGAGGGCAGGCACCTCTCCATCGACTTCGGCCACCAGTTTTAGACTGATCCGGCCTCCGCGGCCGTCTCGAACATCGCCACCACGTTCTCCGGCGGCGTTCCGGCCTGGATGACGTGGGAAGGGCCGAGGATGTACCCGCCGCCGCGGCCCAGAACCGAAACCAGCATCCTCACCTCGTTGCGGACATCGTCGACGCTCCCGAAGGGAAGCGTGGTCTGGACGCTGACCCCGCCCTCGAACCCGATGCGGTTCCCCCACCTGCGTTTCAGCTCGGCGGGGTCCATCTTCCCGGCGCTGAACTGGAGCGCCTGCAGGACGTCGATCCCCATGTCCACGAGCCCGCCGACGGCATCCATGACATCCCCGTCGGAGTGGTAGACGACCCTGGCCCCGAACTCGTGGATGGCGGCGTTGAGGCGCCGGTGGCACGGCTTGATGAGCTCCTCCCACGTCGCCAGCGACATGAGCAGGCCGTGCTGGCCGCCGATATCGTCGGCGGTGAAGACGAGGTCGACGCCGCCGTTGGCCGCCGCCAGCACCCGCCGGAAAAACGAAACGTAGTAGTCCGTGACCCGGCCGAGGAGATCGCGCACGAACCCGGGCTCCTCGAGCAGGTCGCCGAGCGTGCGCTCGAACCCGCACATGTACCACGCCGATTCGAAGATGTTGCCGTTCGTCACGATCAGGGCGGGGTCGCCCTCGCTCCGCGCCGCCGCAATCCGGGCCGGCAGAACGGAATAGTCGAACCAGTCGACGGACGGCCACCGGTGCCGGTCGAGATCCTCCCCCGTCCGCGCCGCGGCGAGCGGGTAGTGGTCGATCTCGAAGTAGCTCCCGGGTCCCCAGCTCGTCCAGCCGCGATGCACCCCCCAGATGTCCTCGCCCTCGGCGAGCGCCGGTCCGACGTACCGCGGCCCGACCTCTCGCACGTCGATATACCGCGCGAGCCAGGCATCCACGTCCATCCCGAGCTCCCGTCTGAGGTAGGCCTCCAGCCGGCCCCGGGCCGGCTCGTTGATCCCCGAGCAGATCATGGCGATCGGCACCCGGTCGGTCGGCTCGTGCGCGAGAGCCGCCCTCACCCGTTCACGCCCCGACATCTTCTCCCGTCCTGACATGACCGGGTCCATGGTACCAACCGGTGCTATCATCCGGGGAGTCATGGCAGCACGCGCCGAGATCCGCGAGCACCGGGGCCGCCGCAAGCTCCTGGTCGACGGGCACCCCTTCCTCGCGCTCGGCATCCAGATCGACTTCCTGAACACGACCAGGATCGAGGACTTCGACTGGCTCTTCCCCCACATCCTGAAGCTGGGCTGCAACACCGTCTTCTTCCCCGTCCGCTGGTTCGCGATGGAACCCGAGGAGGGCCGGTTCGACTGGATGGTGGTGGACCACGCCGTCGCGCGCTCCCGCGCGCTCGGCCTCAAGATGGCCCTGCTCTGGTTCGGAACCAACCAGGGCGGCCGGGCGGGATGTGCGCCCAAGTGGGTACGCGAAGGCGGCCGGTTCCGCCGGATGCAGGATCAGGACGGGAAGGACCTGCCCGGCCTCTGTCCCGCCCAGCCGGAACTCCTCGCGGCGGAGAAGCGCGCGCTCGACGCCCTGCTTGCACGGGTAGCGGAGAAGGACGGAGGTTCCACGATTCTCCTTCAATGCGAGAACGAGCCGTGCATCCGCATGGACGCGACCCCCTCCGGCGAGGGCGCCGCTGTCCCCGACACCTACCAGCCCCGGTGCATGTGCCGATCCTGCACCGCGGCCTTCAAGGCTGAGGGCGGGAGCGAGTTCGCCTTCGGAGTCCGGTCGCTGACCGGGTATTGCACGGGCCTCCTCGCCGATCAGAAGCGCCTTCTGCCCGTCCCCGCCTATGCGAACTTCCCGACGAACCCCCTGCGCAGTGGCGAGGATGTCGCGCAATGGCTGGAGGAGTGCCCGGCGATCGATTTCGTCGCTCCCGACTACTACGGGTTCTCGCCCGCCGACCTCGCGTTCACGATGCGCCACTTCGCCGTCGGCCGCAACCTGCCGTTCGTGGCCGAGCACTCGACCGAATCCACGGGTGACGCCGATCTCAACCTCGTGCTCGCGATTCTCGAGCACGGGGCCGCCGGGTTCGATCCGTGGGCAATCGACCACGCCTTCGGCTGGCGGCACTGGCGCGATCATGTCTTCGAGCGCCCGATGGTGGCGAAAGACGGACCCTGGACGGATGCGGCCATCGCCTACGGCCGGGTGCAATCCTCGCTGCGGGCGGTCGTGGATCCGCTCGCTGACGCGCTCGGTGGCGACGGGGTCATGCACTACGCGGCCCTGGGGATACCGCGCAAGATGGAGGAGCGGCGGTGGGGGTTCCATTGGGCCGTGCTCGCCGGGGCGAGGAGCCGGTGGGTCGCCGTGCGCACGGGCGACCGCGACGCCACGATCGCGGGCGTGGATGCCCAGGTGACGGTGGGCCCGCTCGCCCCCGGCGTCTCTCTCTCCGTGAGCGAGGGCCGGTGGAACGGTAACGCGTGGCGCGAAGACCGTCCGCTCCCCCCGGATCGCGGGCCGCAGGGCCTCCCCGCCGGCTGGCGCTCGTTCACCCTCGAACCCGGCCGCGCCTACCGCATCGGGGCTACTTGATCGAGACTTCCAGCCCTTCGCCGTCGAGGTACATGTTCACGCTCGCCCGGCAGTTCTTCCCGTCGCGCACGAAAGACAGGTAGTCCTTCATCGCGTCGGCGGCGTTGATACTGTTGTGCGCCAGGAGGAGACTGCCCGGCGCCATCTTGTCCCACGACTTCTCCGTGATCTCGAGGTAGATCCCCTTCCCCCGCCCCTTGTCGCCGTCCGCGTCCAGGTACAGGAGGTCGATCGAGTCCTTCCAGCGCGCGCAGAACTCGACCGCGTCCTCGGCCAGCACCCGGGCGACGCCGGTAGGATCGATCTTCCTGACGTTACGCTCGGCGCGCTCGGCTTCCTTGGGCTTGATCTCGAGGCCGACCAGCGCCCGGGCCGCGTATACCGCGCCCGGGCCGACGGCCGACCCGGCGTTGCTGATGAACGTGTTTCCGCAGAAGACGCCCGCCGCGATCATGACCGGGGGCCGCCTGATCGCGTTGACCGCCCAGATCAGTCTCTGCATCCGGGGCGTGATCGCCGTCCACGGAATCTCGAACAGCTCGGCCACCGCCTTCCGGAAGACCAGGAACCGGTCGAGGTCGTATTCCGTGCTCGCGAGGACCCCGGCCGCGCGGAGCGCGGCCAGCCCGCCGCCCACCGTCGCGATCTCGCGGTCGAGCGGCTCCAGGACCTCGTGTGGCCGGTCCATTTTCATCTTGTAGGACGTCCAGTCTGCCGCCTTGTGCTCGTGTGCGCTCATTGGAACTCGATGATACCCCACAACCGGAACTCGGGTACGGCTACGGCCAGCCCTCCGGCATCCTGCTTGACCTCGAGGGTCACCGGCTTCGCGTCCCACGCATGCAGGACGGCCCGCGCGAACCGCCGGTTCGTGAGTCCCGCGGGCAGTCGGATGCTCAGGTTCTTTGCCGGGATGATCGTGTCCGAATCCGCCAGGTAATCGAGGTTCAGGAGGTGCGCGACCAGCTCCCCGGTCGGCTTCGCCCGCGGGAGCACCCAGACCGCCTTTCCCGCCGTGATCGGCTTGGGGTCGTCGCGCTCGAGGGCGGCGCGCAGGGCGGAACGCTTGGCGGGCGTGTCGTATTCGCGCGGCGCGTCCGGGGGAGGCGCAAGCGGACCAACGGTACGGTACCCCTCGAACAGGGCTGGGTTGGCGCGGACGAACCGGTAGAGCGGGGCGAACTCGGCCACGGGCGCCGCGTACCAGTGCGTGCCCTTCTCCGGAGTCTGGCACCACTGCATCTTCGGGTGCGGCACCATGAGCCGCTGGCCGCACGCGTACCCGAGGGCTATCCAAACCTTCACGAGGTTGACTGCGTTGTGCGCCTTGACCCAGGCGTAGTCGCCGCCGCTCGCGGTAGAGGCCAGCGGAAGGCCCACGGTCTCCGCCTGCCGGTAGGCCATGACCGGCTTAAGGAGCTTCGCCGTCCCCTCTCCGGCATCGTGCTCGACCTCAGCCACCATGTGCGTGATCAGGGGGACAAGGACGAGGTTGTCGCCGCCGGGCCCGCCGTAGTAGAGATTGACGCTCATGGTCATCCCGGGCCCCAGCTTGGACCGGGCCAGCTCGCCGAGACTCCTGATGTTCTCGACCATGCGCCGCTCCTGGAACTCGAGGTAGACCCGGCGCAAGGGCAGGTCGTTCTGGACCTTCAGGTATTCGTCCTTGGTCTTCGCTCTCGTCCGAACCAGCGCGCGGTAGTCGAACCCGTCCCAGCCCCCGACCCCGGCCTCCTTCCGGAGTTCCGGCGAGTCGTGCGCCGCGAGGTACTCGCGGAACCCTTTCATGCAGTGGTCGCAGAAGCATCCGCCGCCCCAGCTCACGGGGGCGTAGACGCCCGCCGGGTCGTCGATGTGGATCCCGCCGGGTTTGTCAGCGACCGCCTCCAGGCACCGCTTCCGGAGAAGCTCCCGGTACACGGGGGCATTCGTGCACCCGAACCACGTGGGCGTCCCCTCGTAAACGTGGTCCATCAGCCACGGCACCCAGATGGGATACCCCTCGATATCCTTCGCCACCGCGTCCCGGAGGACGGGGTCCTTGTGGAGCGCCTCGGCGCCCGCGGTCAGGCACCAGAACGAGCCCGTGTAGTGGATGCCCGGCCGCTTCCCCACGCCGCCGCCCCAGGCAACCCACGTCGCGCCGTAGGCGTCGTAGAACTCGGGGGCGGCGCCGTACATGAACACGACATCGGTCGCCGTCATGACCGGGCCGTCGGCACGGGCAGGCGTCACGGCCGCCGCCATCAGCGCCGCAACGACCGGCAGGAAGGCCCGGCGCACCCGATTAGCGCCGGCGGTACAGCCGGGACGCGCGCGCGTTCTCGGCCGCCCATTCCCAGAACCCCGCGGCCCGCGCCATGCGGCCGATGGGTATCCGCGGATCGTTGGACCAGAAGATGCCGCGATCCTCGGTCTCCTCGTAGCGGAACCCTACGCGCTTCCCGAACCGCTCGCGCAGGGCCGCTCCGTTGCGCAGGTTCGGCGCCCAACCCAGGAGGGCCCAGGAGAGGTCGATCTCGGTCACGAGCAGGCGGTTGGGCGGGCGAACCTGGGCCTGCACCCAGCCCGTCGGGGCGAAGACCGAGGCGTTGCACTTCCAGGTGGAGGACACGATGTAAAACCCGTGCCTGAGCGCCCGGGCGCAGGGCCGCGCGATCTGCGGCGACTGCGTCGTCCAAGCGACGAGGTCGGCGTTGCGCTGGGCGAGCTGGTTCCAACCCTCGTCGAACTCGACGTCGTAGCAGATCTGCATCCCCAGCCGGCCGAAGTCGCACTCGAATACCGGCGCCTCGCGGCCCGGGGTCATCCCGCCTTCGAGGTGGAACGGGATGCCGGGCCGGGTCGGAACGGGATGCATCTTGCGATAGATCCCGGCGACCCGGCCCCGGCGGTCGAACAGGACCGCCGCATTCGAGCAGATCCGGTGCTTCGCGTTCTCGAGCAGGTTCATGGCGGCCACGATCCAGCAGTGATGGCGCCGGGACGCTTCCGCGAACGCATGCTCCACCGGCCCGGACAGCGGGTTCGAGTGCGAGAACGCGTCGGACCCCGGCTCGCCGTTCACTACCGATTCCGGGAGCACGGCCAGGTCCAGCCCCCGTCCGTAGCGGGAGCGGGCCTGCCGGGCCATGGTGCCGATCATGCCGGTCAGCTCGCCCAGCCGCCGGTCGAGCCCCGGGGACTCGCCCCAGAATCCCCTCACCATCGTGCCGACGATCACTTTGCGGGGGGGCAGCTGACTGCTGTCCCTCGTCCGCCAGATGCCGTAGGAATCGCAACGGGTGCCCATGCCGGTTCAGCCTATCAGGTTCCCGGCTATCGTTCATCGGCCTGGTCCGTTGTCTTGCCAACGGCGTGCGGGGCAAGTAGAATCGGCGCACTGGACGAAATGGAGGACGAGATGAGCAAGAAGGGTCCCATCATTCCGATGCTCTGTGTCATTGCCCTCGGCGTCGCCGCCGCAGGTCAGCCCGTGCACGCGGCGGGCCGCGGCAACCCGGGCGAACGCAACGCCGTCTCGCTGAATCCATTCGGGCTGATCAGCTTCTTCGGCGCGCTTCTGGACGTGCAGTACGAGATGCGGCGCACGATGGACTCCTCCATCGCGTTCCGAGCCGGGATCGGCGGCCGGGACTTCGGTCCGTACAACAGCTTCACCGCCTTCGGCGTCGGCGGCATGTACCGGATGTGGCCGCAGAAGACCGCATTGCAGGGGTTCTACTGGGGACCGAGTGCCGCGGTCAGCGTCCTTAGCATCTCGATCGAGAACCCGTCGTCCCGGACCTCTGCCTCCAGCACCGGGCTCGCATTGGGGATCGGTGCGGAGGCAGGCTACCAGCACATCTTCCACGCGAGCAGTGGAATGCCCGAAGGCTTCCTGCTCGACGGATCCTTCGGCCTCCGGTTCACCTTCGGCAGCCTCGGAGCCTCGGCGGGAGGCTACTCGGTCACCGTTCCGTGGAGCGGGTTGGACTACTACCTGCGCGGCGGCATCGGGTACGCCTGGAGGTAGCCGGCGCAACCACCGACATCGACGACCAGCCGGGCCGGACCACCGGGGCGCCCCGGCTCTTCACCCCGTAAGCCGGGCGACGACGCGACCGCGTCCGCCTGGTCGATGTCCCGCAGGACGAGCTGGATCTGCTTGTCCGTCAGTGCGATGAGGTCCTCCCATGCCATATACTTGAGAAGCTGTGCACCGCCATGCATAATGAGAACCAAGGGGGTGCACAAAGAAATGCGGACGACTGTAACCCTGGAGAGTTCGGATGTTGTAAGGCTGATGCGCGAAACCGGATTGAAGTCCAAGGCGAAGGCCGTCGGTTATGCAGTCAAGGAGGCGTTGCGGCTGAAGGCCATCGCGAGGCAGGACCGGATGTGCGGAAAGGCCACGTTCGACCGGCGCGTCGCCCGGTGGCGGCACCTTGACCGCTGAGCGGGTTCTGATCGACACGACCGTCTGGATCGAGCACTTCCGGGACCGGAGCTACCCGCTCGCCCCCCTACTCGTGTCCCTCCGCGAACAGGGCCGAGCCTGCACCTGCGGCACCGTCGTCGCCGAACTGCTCCAGGGGTCGCGCTCCGACCGGGATACCGCCCTGGCCCTGTCGTTGACGGAAACCAGCACCGTGCTCGCCGACTCGATCGCCGCCTGGGAACGGGCAGGGCGTCTGGCCGCACTCCTGCGCCGGAAGGGAGAGACGATCGCCCTGCTCGACTGCTATCTCGCCGCGCTCGCGGTGGCACACGGGGCGGCGATACTTTCACTCGACCGCCACTTCAAGACCATCGCCCGTCACTTCCCGCTGGAAACGGTCGCCTGATCCAGAGCGCGCCCCGCTAACGCAGGAGCGACGACCGGCTCAACGCGATCGCGGGAGACTCTCCCACCGTGAACCCGGCCGCGCGGGCCAGCCCGATCGTCGCCGCGTACTGCGGCTCTTTCACGTGCGCGACCGGTTCCGAGAGCAGGAGCGTGCCCCCGGGCTTGAGGGCGGCCCGGATTTCACGGAACAGCCGGGCGGGATCGGGCACCTCGTGAACCATCGCGAACGCGAGGGCGAAGTCCATCTTCCCGGCGAGATCCTCGACCCCGAGCCCGCCGTCGCGGACGAGGCGCAGGTCGAGCCGGTCCCGGAGCCCCGCCTTGACCGCGCGCTTCTCAAGCGCCTTGAGCATGCGCGGCTGGACGTCCACGGCGATGACGCGGCCCGAGGGCCCGACGAGCCGCGCGAGCTCGAGCGTGAAGAAACCCATCCCGGGCCCAGGCTCGAGCACGGTCATCCCCTCGTGCACGTATGGTGCCAGGATCCTGCGCGAATCCTGCCGCCACCGCCGGAAGGGACCGAGCAGGAAGTACCCGAGCCACCACGGGCACCGGCGGTGGAACCCGGGCTCTCCGCTCACCGCACCGTCTCAAACAGTAGGACGAAATCGGGGGCCCCGCCCGCATTCCAGGCGGGAGGAGTGAAGGACCGGGACCCGGCGGCGGGGAGAGGACTGCCGGGGACCTCGGTGAAGGCCCCCGAGGACGGGTCGAACCACCGGGCGCGTACCGGGCCCGAGAGCCGCTCGAGATCCACGGTCACCGTCAGCGTGGCCGTGAAGTAAACGATCCCGAGCCGGCCGTCAGGCGTCGACGCCGCCAGCGCAAACTCATCGGATCCGAACGTACCGAATCCTGCCGTCACGAGCTTGTGGGCAACGTCGGGCCGCAGTTCGTACCACGGAAGGCCCGCGAAGAACCCACCGCAGATCTCGGCGGATCTCGCGCCCGGGCTGTCGAGCGCCGTCTGCCATCCGCCCGGGAAACCGCCGTCGTCGAGATGCCAGGCGGGATCGCCCGGCGACCAGAAATGCCAGACCGGGAAGTTGCCGAATATGAACCCGGTCCCGCCCGACAGCACCGGCTGGTACATTTGGGATCTCAGCACGACCATGGAGGCCTTGTGTTCGTTCTCGTACGTGGACTCGAAGAGAAAGAATGGCCGCCGCCCGTCGTCCCGGGCGAACGCCTCGAGCGTCTTCACGTACGGATGCGCCTGCGCGTAGACGTAGACGGAGTCGAGATCGAGCCACTCGAGCCCGGCCACCTCGGCGGCCGACGTCCCGGGCCGCCAGTGCGCGGTATGCAGGTGCGCTCCGCCGTCACCCTCGCGGATGCCGCGGGCAACGGCATTCACGAGGTCGAGTTCCGAGGGACTCCCCTCCGCGGACGGCGTGTAGTCGCCGCCCTCGACCCAGATGACGTTCGGGAACCCGCGGTAGCGCTCGCCGATCTGCCGGCCGTACCGCCGGAGCCGGTCCGGGCCGTTGGCCTTCATCTCCTGCATCCACCCCTCCGGCCCGCCGTCGTACCCGAGGTACGCGGGCGCGAGCAGTACGGCCATCCCGCGCACCGCGGCCTCGCCGACGAACGCATCCACGTTGGCGAGATACGCGTCGTTCACCCGGGTGAAGTCGGAAGTGCCCGTGAAGGGTCCGACCCCCTGCCGGTTGACCCATCGCGGCGTCTGCGCCGAGAACCGGTGCTCGATCAGGTTGACCAGGATCGCGTTGAACCCCCTCCGCTGGCGGTTGTCCAGGTACCGGGCCGCGTCCTCGCGCGAGAGCTGGACCGCCGCGGACCATCCCGCGTCACCGCGGAGAAGGAACGGTACCCCGGCGGCGTCGACGAGATGCTTGCGATCCAGCGACACCGTGACGGGGAATTGCGTCACGAGGTGCCTAGTAGGGCAGGACCGAGATCCCCGGGGTTCCGGTCACGAGGCCGAGGATGGCCCAGAACGCTGCGATCAGGGACTCGCCCACGGCGAGCCCGAGGAACAGCGGCACGAACCGCCGGTAGGTGGAGGCGCCCAGGAAGTTCATGAAGAAGACCTTGACGAGCCAGCCGATGAAGAACGAGAACCAGAACATGTCCATGGCCCAGGTGCCGCACATGACCAGCCCGAACGGGTGCAGGGGCCACCAGAGGAACGCGGCCCGCATGACGAGCATGGCCGCCGTGACCGCCCCGCCCACGATCACGTGCGCGGCATTAACCGGGAAGACCCGCCGCTCGCCGATCCGGACGAACTCGAACGTCGGCGGGTTCTTCTGATATTCCGCGAGCTGGCCGAAGAACGACGCCGGGAAGGTGATGTTCGCGCCGAGGTCGAGGTTCACTCCCCCGTACTTGTAGGAGGTCACGATCTTGCCGAAGCCGGACGCCGCCACGGCGACCACGGCAGTCACGGCGAACACCGCCAGAACCTTTCCCATCGAGACCCTGGCCTGGTTGGCGGCCCGGACGCCGTTCGCGAGGTACGGCATGAAAATCTCGCGCAGGTCGAACATGTGCACGCCCTTCTGCATGGTCAGGCTGGTGAGCGTGAACCCGTTCAGCATCGCGGGAGGAAAGAGCCCCGAGATCAGGTCGTACGGAATCACGTTGCTCTGCACGAAGATCAAACCCGACTCGGCCACCACGCGCGTGAGCACCAGGAGGACGGCGACGAACATCACGACGCCGATCACGGCGGCCCACCATTGCGCCTTTGCCAGCAGGAACCACCCGACCATGCCGGCCAACCCGATCACGAGCACGGCCAGCGCCAGCCGCGGGGACATCGTGTCGCAATCCGGGTCCGCGCGGCCCGCCCGAACCCGCCCCCACCATTCCCGCAGGCCCTTCCGCGCCGACCAAAAGAGGAAAGCCGCCAGCACAAGGATACAGCCGGCCGTCTCGAAGACGGTCACCGACGCCCACCAGTTGCCCCAGAACCCGGTCGCCCCCGCGCCCAGCCACGCGATCCAGACGTAGCTGGCCCGGTAGAGGATGTAGAAAAACCAGAACGAGAACGCGATCTCGGTGGTCAGCAGGAAGGAAAGACCGATGACCGTGAAATAGATGTTGATGTCCTGGAGATGGAGTTCGCTCCACGGCCGGTCGGGGAAGACCGACCAGCTGTACCAGCTCATGGGCAGGCCCGGGATCTGCGGGAAGTACGATCTCATGCCATTCCAGCCCCAGATCAGGATGGGGACCGCGATGCCGATCCAGGTCAGCCGGTTTCGGAAGAATGCGTTGAGCAGGCTTCCCGCCGGCGCCTCCTCGGCCATCATGGCGGGGACCGAAACCACGGGAAAGATCAGGCGCTCGCGCACCGACCACTGGTGGAAGAAGATCGAGACGAGGGAGAAGTTCGCGGCATAGAGGCAGACCATGAACCCGGACCACATCGCCATGGGCACCAGCCATTCGACCCAGGGGATACCTGCTCCCCTGGACAGTCCTTCCATGAACCCCCGGATGGCCTTGCTGGCGGGATCCCGGCTCAGCACCATCCAGTCCGGCAGGAACTCGAGGATATACTGGCCGTACTCGTTGGCCCCGGTCGCGTAGTAGGCGGGAGCGGCCATGTACGATGGCCAGTAGCGCATGAGCCCCGCCGACCCGATGCCTCCCGCGATCCCGACCATGGCCCAGATCAGGAGGAGCTCGGCGGGAGCGAACCCGGCCACGCCCAGGAGCCTTCGCAACCCGACGTTCACGCCCAGGATCAGGACCATCAGGATCGCGATCGCGATGTACGGGAAGTGGTTGCCGATCAGGAGCGTGTTGTGCAGGTACCAGTCGTTGTAACCCATCACGAGGTTGATGACGACCGAGCAGAAGAGCCCGACGCCGACCGCACGCGCCGAGATCGGGGACGTCGCGGGTTGCCCCGAGGAAGCCACGCCCGATTATAGCGGTAGAATAGCGGCATGCCATGGATATCACTCCTCCCGCTCTTCCTGCTGGCGGCCCCCGTGGGCGCGGCTGATCCGGCGGTGCCGGCGTCCGCCGGTCTGGAGGCCAGGCTCCTCGCCGCACTGGCCGCCATCCCGTACGTGGACACGCACACCCACCTTCCCGACCCCGTCAAGTTCGCGGCGCAGTTCAAGGACAAGCCGTGCGATCCCGTCTGGCTGCTCGGCTCCGGCACCTACGTCGCCGAGTTCACGTCCGGAAGCACGTGGGACGAGGTCAAGGCCAACCTCGCGACCTATGCGAACCATCCGTACTACCGCGTGATCCTGGAGGCCTTTCGCGATCTCTATGGGCTCAAGTCCGACGAGAAGCTTTCCGACGCCAACATCGCCGCCGTTTCCGAGCGGATGGCCGCCGCTCATCGCACCCCGGGATGGTACGACGAGGTGCTTCGGAAGCGCGCCAACGTGGCTCACATCGTCTGGTTGGGCAGCGACTCCGGGAGTCCGGCCGATGTTCCGGCGCCGTGGTACCACTCCGTCTGGAACATCGACGGGCTCGTATTCGTGTCGGGCCAGGACACGAAGACCAAGGAATGGGCGATCGACGGTGTCCGCAAACGGTTCGGCGCGAAACTGCGGACGCTGAAGGATATGGAAACGCTGATCGGCCGCGAGATCGACGGGTTCTTCGCCCGGGGCGGCGCCGCGCTCAAGAGCACGGCCGCCTACTACCGGACGCTGGACTTCGACGATACCGTTCCGCGGTCGCGCGCCGCCGGCGTCTTCGCCAAGGTCGCGAACCACGAGCGCGTGCCGGCCGCGGAACAGCGCGCGCTCGAGGACTACCTTATGACCAGGGTCCTGACCGCGGTCGCCAGGAACAAGAAGCCGATCCAGTTCCACACCGGCAATCAGCAGAACTGGAACACGGTCGCGAACTCGACCCCGCTGGGGCTGAACCGTCTCCTCGTCACCGGCAAGTGGTGGGACGTCAAGTTCGTGGTCCTGCACGGCGGGTACCCCTACACGCGCGAGGCGATAATGATGACCAGGTACTTCGGGAACTGCTACCTCGACCTCGCCTGGATGGTCCTCTTCTCCCCCTCCGCCGCGCACAGCGCGCTGGCCGAGGCCCTGGACATCGTTCCCGCAGACCGGCTTCTGATGGGCTCCGACACGGCAAACCTCGAGGAGATGTACGGAACGATCAAGTTCACGCGCCGCGTGCTCGCGAACGTGCTGGCCGGGAAGGTGCGGGGCGGATTCCTGACCGAGGGAGTCGCTCTATCGCTCGCCCGCCGGGTCCTCCATGACAACGGTATGGCGCTTTACGGGATAAAGGAATAGGCGGCTAGAGCCCCAGCCGTGTGAATTGCTCCGCCGGCGCGTCGTTGCGCCGCATGAGGCCGACGAGCAGGTCGGTCATCCGCCTCTCCACCTGGTCATCCTGGATCGGCCGCTCCTGCCTGGGGTCGGCCTCGAGGTCATACAGGAGCGTGCCGAACTCGTGCGGATTGGTCCACGCCCCGCCCGGGGTCCGGATCACCCTCAGCCCCTTCGTGAACGGGAACGGCCCCGCCGTCTCCGCGGCGCCCAGCTCGGCCTTCGAGAAGAATCCCCGCATGTGGGTCGGCATCAGGGTGTAGTTGAACAGGGGGGAGTTCTCCCGGCCCCCCGGCCCCCGCATGTAGACGTAGCGGCCGTCGGTCACGTTCACGTGACCGCCGAAGATCCCGAACAGCCCCGCCTCGCGGACGGCCGTTCCTTTCGCCACCGCGTCCTTCAGTGCGACTCCCTGCATGTCCCGCGGCGCCGCCACGCCGAAGTAGTCCAGGAGCGTCGGGGCGATGTCGATGGTCTGGACCAGGCAATCGCGGCGCTGGCCCCGCACCCCGGCCCGCGGGTCCCAGACGAAGAACGGCGTGTGCGCGACCTCGTCCCAGAACGGCTGGACGCACTTGGCCCAGTGATCGTGCTCGCCGAGCAGGAATCCGTGGTCCGTGTTCACGATCAGCATCGTGTCCTTCCAGAGGTCGAGCTCGTCCATGGCGTCCAAGACCTTGCCCAGGTAGTGGTCGCACATCGAAACGAGGGCCGCGTAGGCCCTCCGGCACTCGAGCACCTCGGCGGGAGTTTCCTTCACCTTCCCGTACCCGGGCCAGTCGAAGAGCGGGGTCCGCCCATCCCGGGGGTAGAGGTCGCGCCACGCCTTCTGGGTAAAGAACGGCTCGTGGGGATCGAACGTCTCGAGGTGCAGGAACCAGTTGTCCTGTTTCGCGTTCGTGCGCATGTATTCGAGCCCGGCATTGAACGTGCGCGCCTGCGGCATCCTCTCCTCGCGGTCCAGGTACCGGCGGTTGATCCAGTCCTGGCGGCCGTAGACCTCGCCCCGGCCCCCGATGTGTTCGGGAATGGCGGGTGCGGCGACGTCTCCCTTCCACTGGTCACCCTCCTGCCCCCGGAAGGCCTCCCAGGTCGAGTACCGGTTGTGGTACGTGGCGCCCCCGTCCTCCCAGTAGTGGTAGTGGTCGCTGGCCAGGTGCGTGTGCACGCCCGCCTCGTCGAGCAACGCGGGCATCGAGTCGTCGAACGGCTCCAGCGGACCCCACGCCCGATGCAGGAAGTTGTACCGCCCCGTGTGGAGCTCCCGCCGGGCGGGCATGCACGGCATGCTGGCCACGTAGCACCGGTCGAAGACCACGGTCTTCTGCGCCAGCCGGGCGAAGTTGGGCGCCTGCACCCAGTCGCATCCGTACGGCGGCAACAGCCGCCGGTTCAGCGAGTCGAACATGACCATGATCGCCTTCATGACCGGACCATCATACCCCCTTAGGCTAGAACGTCAGCGAGAGCCCCCGGAGGAGGAAGTAGAGGCCGGTCAGGATCGAGGCGGCCTGGGCGACATCGCGGAGCGAGGGGAACCGCGATAGACGCGCGGCGGCGGCGACGGGCACCAGGAAGGCCGTGGTCGTGAGGAAGAATCCGAAAGAGAACGCGAGGGCGCGCCCGACGGTCCCGAGCGCGACGAGGGCGGAGACGCCGACGAGGAACGGCGGGCAGACGTTGATCCCCAGCAGGAATCCGACAACGAGGGGAAACCGCCGGGTCAACTGGGACCGCATGATCCGCCCGCAGAACCCGAACGACGGGAAGCTGCGCGAGACCCCGAATGCGATGAGCATGACGCTGGTGACGACGAGAAGAACGCCCACGATCCGGGTAGAGACGAGGTCGCGGGCGTATTCGCCCAGCCAACCGAAGAGGGCCCCGAACAGCAGGTATGCCCCCAAGCGTCCCAGAAGGAACTCGCCGAGGACGGCAAAATTCCGGGTCCACCGGCGCTCCTCGGACAGGAAGTACGGGAGCAGAAGCGGCACGCATCCGGCGAGGCAATAGCCGCCGGTCGACAGCCCGAGGGCCGCCCCCTCGACGAGCGGCTTCGTCAGCCCTGCTTCCACGTGACCCGGATCGCCTTCGGAGCGCAGGCCGTCTCGCAGGGCGCGCGTCCGGCATGGTCGCACCCGGCGCAGGCTTCCTTGAGCGTGTTGCGGCTCGCCTCCCGCACGGCGGCTACGGACTTCTCGTCGAGCCCGTCCAGGATCGCGGTCATCTCGAGCGCCCGGCTGGGACAGTCGGCGGCGCACCTTCCGCACGACGTGCACGCGGCCGCGTCCACGGCAACGAAGTACTCGCCCGACCCGTCCCGGTACCCGTAGTGCGCGAGCATGCCTTCAGCCCCTCGCGGCTTTCTCGTGGAACGCCTTCGCGTAGAGGGCGGCTCCGATCGCGCCGGCGACCATGGGATCGAGTCCCGTCGCCGCGAACTCGGGCACGGGCAGGCGGCTGAACCCGAGCGCGCGCTCGATCCTGGTCACGACCCCGACGTTGCGCGACTGCCCGCCCGTCACCGCGAACTCGCGCTCGACCCCGACCCGCTGGAGCAGTGCGTGCATGCGGATCGCCATCGCGGCGCAGTAGGCGGCCAGCACCTTTTCCTTCGACCAGCCCTTGCGCAGGAGCGCGACCGCCTCGGACCGGGCGAAGACCACGCAGGTGCAGTTCACGGGCGGGGGGTCCTCGTCCACCCGGAGCGAGGTCTCGCCCAGCTCGGCAACGGGCACGCCGAGGAGGTCGGCGATCACCTCCATCCCCCGGCCGGTCCCGGCCGCGCACTTGTCGTTCATGAGGAAGGCGGCCACGTTGCCGGTCTCGTCCGCCCGGATCGCCTTGATGTCCTGGCCCCCGACGTCCAGGATCGTGCGCACGGACTTGCCCCAGATATGGTTCGCGCCCCGGGCGTGGCACGAGATCTCGGTCACGGTCTTCTTCGCCATCGGCACGTTGACCCGGCCGTACCCGGTGCCGACCACGTAATGAAGGTCGCCCACCGCAAGCCCCGTTCCCTCGAGCGCCCTCGCGAGAACGCGTTCGGCGGAGTCCGGACTGCTCGCGCCCGTCCGCATGATCGCCCAGGCCGCCATCCTGCCGTCCAGCATTACCGCCGCCTTGGAGCCCACGGACCCGACGTCGATACCCGCGGTCCGGACAGCCGCAGTCTTGAAGTCCGCGCCGGGCACCGTCCCCCGCATCTCGGCCCAACGCCAGTGCTCGCCGCCCGCCATGGGGTTCAGCCCTCCGCGCAGAGGGCGGCGCCCAGCGCGCCCGCGAACTCGGGATCCGGAGGCACCGTCAAAGGGACCCCGAGCTTGCGGCCCAGCGCCGCGATGAACCCGGGGTCCCGCGCGACGCCGCCCACCACGACCACCTCGGGCTGGGCGCCGAGCCGCAACAGGAGCCCGGAAACGCGGGCGGCCATCGCGTCGTAGGCCGCCCGCGCGATCTCCTCGGGGGGCGTCCGGCGGTGGATGAGCGAGACGACCTCGGACTCGGCGAAGATCACGCACTGGGCGGTCAGGCCTATGGCCTTCCCGGCCTTGAGCGAGAGCGGACCCATCTCCTCCAGCGGGCACTCGAGCGCCCGGCTCATGGCCTCGATGAACGACCCGGCCCCGGCGGCGCACTTGTCGTTGAGCGCGAAGTCCGCGATCGAGCCCTTCGCGTCGCACCGGACCGCGCGGGCCTCCTCCGCTCCCACGTCGATGACCGTGCGCGCGGCGGGAACGAGCTTGACCCCCGCCCGCGCCATCACCTTGACCACGTTCACGCGCGCCGTCGCGAACGGAACGGCCTCGGCCCCCGTCCCCGTGGCCGGGATGGCGGAGACCTGGGATCGAGGCACTCCCGCTTCGGCCAGGAGCCCGTCCAGGAGCGCCTGCGCGGTGCCGGCCAGGTCGATCCCGCACGGCGCCGCGCCCCTAGCCACTACCTCGCCGTCGCGGACGAGCACGAGCTTGACCCGGCTCGCCCCCGCGTCGGCGCCGACGACGGTCACCCGCGACCCCCGATCATCTCGAGAAACGCCTCGACCCGGGTCTTGAGCTGTTCCTCGTCCTCGAGGCTGAGATCGGTCGTGATCCCCAGCAACGGCAGTCCCTTGTCGCGCAGGCTGGCGGCCACGTGGTTGTATTCCATGTCGAAGAGCTGGCAGAGCCGCAGCGTGTGATAGACGACGCCGTCAGCCTTGAACTCGTCCGCCAGCTCGATCACGCGGTCGATATGTTCGGCGTTCTCGATGAAGCATGGACAGATCGAGGGAAAGAGGTGCCTTACCGCGATCGCGCGGAGCATGCCGTCGAACGTCCACTCGTCCACCTCCACGGGGTCGAAGAGCCGCTGGGTGCCCGAGCAGAGCGTGTCCGCAACCACGACCGCGCCCGCTTCCTCGATCGTGTGCAGGAGCTTCCAGTTGGGCCAGATCACGGGTGCGCCGGTCAGGACGATCCGCCGCGGCCGCGATGTTTCGGCGTCCGCTGAAACATCGACAGTCGGCTTGGCGACTGAGAGCTCAGCGGACAGGATCTCCATCTGCGCCGTCCACCGGGCGGGATCGTCGTGGAAACTCGCCTGCATCGCGAGGAGAGCGTCCCGGCCCGAGATCGCGTACGGATTGCGCTTCCTCGCCTCGTGCAGCTTCCGGAACGCCTCCGTCCGGCGATGCAGGAGCCGGATGGCCGACGCGAGCGCGTCCTTCCTGAGCTTCCGGCCCGTGAACTCCTCGAGCCGGCCAACGAGATGCCGGATCTCGCGCGTCCAGGCCGGAAGGTTCTTCTCGTAATTCTTCTCCTGGGGCAGATCCAGCGTGATGGTGGGCACGTATTGGTCCAGGAACCGCGAGCTCTTCTTCTTGGCGTCACAGCTCGTCGGCACGACGACCAGGTCGCACTCCGAGATGTACGACAGCCCCATCATCCGGAGCCCGAACGACGACTTGACCATCGGGCAGACGTCCCGCGCCAGCACCTCCTCGGCGGGCGCCACGGCCGGGGATGCCCCGGCACAGATGCGGACGGGCAGGGCGCCGAGCGCGTGCACGAGCTCCTCGGGGACGAAGTTGCAGTAGAGCCCGATGACCTTCCCGCCGCCGCGCCGGAACTCACGGATCTCGTCAAGCCGCTTCTCCCCGGTCATGATCTCGTCGAAGTAGCCCATAGCCGCCGGCCGACCGGGCCTGGCGCGCATGGCGTCCAGGTAGCGGCGGCCGATCCTGGCGATCTCGGCGGCCGCGGCCGTTCCGTCGCGGCGCACGGGGGCCCGCCGGTATCTGGTCTCGAAGATGCTCTTCATGGGGTGACTCCTTCCGGGCTTCCGAGCCCGGGCTTGAAAGATGAAGCCGCGATGACACGGCCGAACAACGTCGCCTTGAGGACGCCGTCCTTCGGGCACATCTCCACGCAGCGCAGGCACAGAATGCACTCCGCGTGACTGACGTCGGAACGCGTCCGATCCTCGAGGACGCGCGTGGATGCGACCGGGCAGGCGTCGGCGCACACCCCGCACGAACTGCACCGCCCCTGGTCCTTGACGAGGGCGACCGCCCCGCCGCGGTTGAAGAACGACGTGAACGTCCCGATCGGACACAGCCGGCACCAGACGTTCTTCCCGGTCACGAACGCGAGGACGAAGAGAGCGAGGAAGATCCAGCCGAGAACGGTGAAGACACCGTAGACGGGCGTGCTGAAGTCCTTCCAGTTCGGCAACGTCCCGCCGAAGAGGGGAAAGATGAGGCGGCCGGGGCAGATCTGGCAGTACGGGAGGAAGAGCTGGTCCTTGCAGACTTCGAGGGGGGGCAGGACGATCAGGAGCGAGAGTCCGAGCGCGAGGCCGAGCAGGAGCCAGTTCCCCGCCTTGAGCAGTCGCTGGGCGTCCTTCGTGAACCGGACGTGATCCAGCCCGGCGGTCCGGCGGAGCCAGCAGAGCGCGTCGCCGACGCACCCGAGCGGGCAGACCCACCCGCACCACAGCCGGGCGAACAGGAACGCCAGCACGATGAAGACCAGGAGATGCGGGAGCATGTACCGGACGGCCGTGAGCCAGGTCAGGTTCTCGGAAAGAAAGTGCAGGACGCACGCCTTGAACATGCCTCCCTTCGGGATGAACCGGCACACGGCCGCCGGCGGGTAGGCGTCGATGCGCGGCGGATCGTCCGCCGCCCACAGGATCCGGCTCCGGTCGAACCGGGTCGTCGAAGGCGCCCCCGGTGGGGCCTTCGCCGCGGGCAGGAGGCCGGTCTCGAGGGGAGCCGGGATGAGGTAGGCCGCGTATACGAGCAGGCCGAATGCCGCCCCGCGGACGACACGCCGGCGGGCCGTGATCGACCCCGGGAGCTTCACGCGGCTCCCGGCTTGAACGAGGAGCCCACGACCTTCTTCCCCGCGAAGCTGAGTTGCAGGCAATCCTCCTTCGGGCACAGCTCCACGCATCGCAGGCACAGGATGCAGTCGCGGTGCGAGACGTTCCGCCGCTCCTTCTCCTCGTAGACGGCGTGGTGCTCGACCGGGCAGGCGTAGGCGCAGACACCGCACCGGTTGCACTTCACCGGGTCCTTGACGAGCGCGAAGAGCCCGCCCCGGTTGAAGAACTCGTGGCAGGCCCCGATCGGGCAGAGCCGGCACCAGACCCGGCGCCCGAGGAACGATCCGGCCAGGAACAACCCGAGGAACGTCCAGGCGAGCACGGTGAACACCGCCGGCGTCAGGCTGGAGAAGTCATTGATCTTCGGGACCGTGCCGCCGGCCAGCGGGAAGAGGATCCGGCCCGGGCAGAGCTGGCAGAAGGGGAGAAAGAAGTAGCACTGGTAATCCTTCAGCGCCGGTATCGCGATCAGACCCGAGATCACGACGGCCAGCGCCAGGAGCACGTACTTTCCCCACGCGAGAAGCCGGCGAAACGACGCGGTGAAGTCCGTATGGTCGAGCCCGACCCGCCGGCGGATCCAGTTGATCCCGTCTTCGACCGCGCCCAGGGGGCAGATCCAGCCGCACCAGAGCCGGGAGAGCAGGAGGCCGAGGACCGCGAAGGCAAGAACGTAGCCCAGCAGGTACCGGAGCGGGATCAGCCACGTGAGCTTGTCGGACAGGAAGTAGACCGGGCAGGCGGCCAGGAGCCCGCCCTGCGGGTTGAACTTGCACACCGCGGACGGGGCATAGACATCGACCACGGAGGGCTGTTTCGGCACCCAGTAGATGGACATGGAGCCGGAGGTCGCCGCCGGTGCCGGGCAAGCGGGCGCGGAGGGAGGGGCAGCCGGAGACGCCCGGAAGCCGGTCAGGTAGCCGCCCCAGACCAGGAGCGCAAACGAGGCCGTCTGGGCTGACCGCCGCCAGAACCTGATGGACCCTCCCGGCTTCATCCGTGCCTGAGCTTGAGCTTCCGCCAAAGGACGAACCCGACGATCCCCGCGATGGGGATCAGGTACCACCAGTAGTATGCGCCCGCGTGTTTCTCGACACGGACCACGAGTGTCCCGACATTCACCTCGCCCTGCATCCTGACCTGATCCCCCTCCTCGAAAATCCGGAACTCCACCACCTTCGCCCCCCGGGGTATCCGACCCGGCTTCAGCGACCCCCGGATGCCTGTCCCCCATTCCGCCCAGATCCGGCGCTCCTGGGCCTTCGTCGCCCTGAACGCGAACTCGACCGCCATCACGCTCCCGTCGAACCACATCCGGCTGGCCGTCAGGACGCCCGGCACGTCGACGCCGGACTTGAAGTCCCGGAGGCGGATGGAAGCCGTCAATCTGACAACCGACGGGGGGAAAGACAGGTTCCCCCGGACCCACCCGGAGGATTCTCCCTCGGAAAGCACGAAGATGATCGGCTTTCGCTCGACGTCCGGACTGCCAGCCGACTCGGCGCCCCGGGACGATGCCGGCAGGAGCAGGATGGCGAACGGTATCAGAAGGGGAAGACGGCTAACCACCACTGCCATTCCCCCGCCGCCTTTCAGCGCGCCGTCGATCCCTTCGCCGGAGCCGTGGCCATGAACCGGACCGTGCCGAAGTTCCGGGGCTCTTCGCCCAGCGAGGGCAGGCCGGCCCACGCGCTTCCGCACTCGCCGTTCCGATCGTGATTCCGGAACCTCACCACGTTGAGCTTGAGTTCCTCTCCCGCCTTGACGCCGCCGATGGCCCGAAGCGGCAGGCTCGCTTCCAGGTACCAGGTCTTCGCCGCCGCGTCCGCGCGCGTGGCGGCCTTCACGACCGCCTTCACCGGGGTTGCGCCCATCCCGACCTTGAGCAGTTTCGCCTTGCCCCGGCAGTCCACCTCGAGCCGGTAGAAGACGTCCGGCGCGGGGTTGAGCAGGAGATAGACCCGGTCGGTCTCGTCCGCGTTTGCCCCGGCCGCCGTGGCGCCGGTCGCCACCCGGTCGATCTGCTCGTCCGACAGAGCCAGACCCAGGTAGAGCGTTTCCGCGGTGCGGACGAGGAGCCCGACGGTCTGGTTCCTGGCCGGACTCCCGTTCTCGAGCCGGAACCCGGTGAAGGTCCCCGCCTCGCGCCAGACGCCATCGTCGAGCTTGCCGTCGATGACGGGCCCCCTGCGCACGGCCTTGACCGGGACGGTGGACGGTGCGGGCGGGATCCTCGAGAGCGCCCCGGGATCCGCCGTGTATTGCGCGATCTCGCGCTCCTTCCCCTCGTCGCCGCGACCGACAAGCTTGAAGTTGACGGCGTAGTTCCCGGAGGAGAACCCGGGCTTGAGCTTGATGGTCACCGTGTAGAAGACCCGGTCCCGCTCGCTTCGAGCCTTCGGGATCTCCATCTCCTGCGGCTCGACGGTGGCGTCGAAGGCCTCGCTCGTGGCCACCAGCCCGGCGGCCGCCACTCCGCGATCCATGTTGTTCTGAACGAAGACCTTGAAGGTCGCCTCGTCCTTGATGATCAGGTTCGTGAACTCGGGCTTGATGATGACCTTGTCGGCCTGCCGGTAGACGTTGTCGCAGAGGTGAGCCTGCGGCAGAACGGGAACCAGAACCATGGTGGCGACCAGCAATCCGTGGAATCTCATTCGTGTTGCCTCCTCAATGCGAACCGGGGCCCGCCGTCGATGGCGGAGCCCCGGTCCGGTCGTTCCTGAATCCGGCTTAGAAGCGCCGCGGGGGCCGAGGGCCGCCGCCACCGCCGCCGCCACCGCCGCCGCCGAACTGGCGGGGCTCCTGCGGCTTCGCCTCGTTGACCTTGAGCGAACGTCCGCCCAGCGAGCGGCCGTTCAGCGTTTCGATCGCCTTCTTCGCGGCCGCCTCGTCGTCGATCTCGACGAACGCGAATCCGCGGGACCGGTTCGTGAACTTGTCCCGGACGACAGTGACGCGCGACAGCTGCGCCACCTCGCCGAAGAACGCTTTCAGGTCATCCTCAGTCGACTCAAAGGGCAGATTGCCCACATACAACTTGGCCATTGCATGGCCTCCTTCTCGAACTTCGAGTGTTCCGGACTCAGGCTCTTGACAGAGGGGCCACGTGGCCTTGGTAGGCGACAAGAGGCACCGAACCTGCGCAGCGGTCTGAATTCCGTTTCTTGCGCCGGGATTGTATGTCTCCCAGCACCGATCTTGACCATGATATCACGCGTTTCCCGAGCGCCTCCCGCGCCGCGGAAAGGCCCGTGAAATCGTATTTTGGGAAACTACCAGCTCCCGCTCGCCCCGCCGCCGCCGAACGACCCGCCGCCGAATCCGCCGAATCCCCCCCCGCCGCCGCCCCCGCCCCAACTGCCGCCTGAGCTTCCCCACCCGCTCCAGAAGCCCGAGCCCTTCCGGCTCTCGCGTGCAATCTGCTTCCCGTAGGCGAGGATGATGCCGAGGATGGCTTCCACGACCGTGGTCGCCGCGATCGCGTTGGGCAGGACATTCCGCCGGACCCCTTCGACCCCGTAACCCCAGGCCCCGATCCCGCCGACCACGAGAAGCCAGGCGATCCGCCAGCCTTGCGTCACGAGCCCGACGCCGAACCCGGCCAGGACCGCCCCCGCCAAGTACGCGAGGATCACGACCCCGCCGGGTCCCGGCATCTGCGACTCGGCCGGAGCCTTCCCCTCGGCGATCGCCGCGACCTGCGCCACCGCGCCCTTGATCCCCCCGGCAAAATCCCCCCGCTTGAATGCCGGAGTGATGACCTCGCGGATGATCGTGCCGCACCGGCCATCCGGGAGGACCGACTCCAGCCCATATCCGACTTCGATCCGGACCTTGTGCTCCTTGGGCGCCACGATGATGATGACGCCGTTATCCTTGCCCTTCTTCCCCACCTTCCACTTCTGCCCCAGCTTGATCGAGTAGTCCTCGATCGTCATGCCCTCCAGCGACGCCACCGTCACCACCGCGATCTCGACGGAAGCCTTCCGCTCGACCTCCTCGAGCGTTCGCGTGAGGGCGGACGTGTCGCCCAGGATCCCGGCGAAGTCGGAAACCCATCCGAGGGGACGGTCGGGAATCGCCCCCGCCGGGCCCGGAAACGCCAGCGCCACGGCCAGGAGGGCCGCGGCGCCGGTCTTCAGCATTGGTACGGTGGCCGTCAGAACTCGACCTTGGGAGCCTTCGCCGCTTCCTTTTCCATCTTGACGTAGGCCTCCGGCATCGGCTCGAACCCGTACCGTCTCGCGATCAGGTTCGTGGGGAAAGTCTTCACCGTCGTGTTGTACTCGCGGATCATGTCGTTGTACCGCATCCGCTCCACCGCGATCCGGTTCTCCGTTCCGGCCAGCTCATCCATGAGCCGCGCGAAGTTCTCGTTCGCCTTGAGGTTCGGGTAGGACTCGATCACGACCATGAGCCGGGAGAGCGCGCCTTCCAGCCCGTTGGCCGCCGCCACCTTGGCCGCCGGAGTCTTCGCCGCGCCCCACTGGCTCCTGAGCTTCGTGATCTCGGTGAGCAGTTCCCGCTCGTGCTTGGCGTAGCCCTTCACCGTGGAGACCAGGTTCGGGATGAGGTCGTACCGCCGCTGGAGCACGTTCTCGACCTGCGCCCACGCCGCGGGCACCCCCTCGCGCAGGTACACCATCCGGTTGTAGGCGCGGATGCCCCAGGCCACGGTCAGGAGCACCATGAGGCCCAAGCCGCCGAGCACGATCAGCGGAGTCCAGTTCCTCTCTTGCACGGGAGCGTTCTCAAGTCCAGGCATCGATCCTCCTGATCACTGCGGCTATCGCCGCCAGGTAGCAGTCCATGTGCGGTTCAGGGTCCTCTTTCATCACTTCCCGGTCCTTCTCCTTGAGGGCATGCACGTATGCAAAGACAGCGGGGTCGAACGAATCGCCGGGCTTCAGGCGCTCGGCAAGCATGGCAGCGACGCTGCGCCGGGGAGGCAGGGGGCGCACGCCGAGCAGACGCAGGCACCCGCGGAAGAGCGTGATGAAGGTCGAGCTCGACTTCGCCATCAGCTCCCGCAGTTCCGCCGGCGAGCCCGCGGCCACCTGGTAACGGCCCAGGAGCTTGAGCCACGCGCTTTTGAGCTCGCGTTCCAGCTCGAGCCGCAGGTTCTGGTCGCTGACCTTGAGCGCCGCCAGGGAATCGTCGCCCACCAGCACGCGATGATGGTCGAGCATATCCAGCCATTCGAGCGGGTAGGCGTCGGCCGAGTTCGCCAGGAAATCGGGAGTCATGAGCAACGGCGCCGGGTTCCCCGCCCGCGTCCACGCCCTGGTCGACCTGGCCGCCTCCCGGAGGCGTGCGGGTTCGATCCGGTCCACGATCACGAGGAGGTTGTAATCCGATCCCCGGTAGTGATCCCCCGAGGCGGCCGATCCGTAGAGGATGACGGACCGGAGGCTATCCCCCCAGATCCGCTTCAGGTCCTGCGCGTAGGCGTCCAGCGACATGGCCATGGAGACATGATTATCCCACGACCAGCCGTCTGACCCCTTCCTGCCGGCAGCCCTTCCCTGTTACTTGCGGGGACGGCCCCGGCGGGGCCGATCGGACCTCACCGGCGGCTCCATCTCCTCCATCACGGAGAGCAGGAGCTTCACCCGGGGGGCTTCGGCCTGCTTGATCAGCCGGATCAGCCGGCGGACGAGCGGACTCTCGGCCTCGCGCTGCGGCTTGGCCGGTTCGGTCTCGAAGAACTTGTCCACCGGCACCTCAAGCAGTCCCGAGAGGACCACGAGGGTGTCCAGTGACGGCTTCCGGCTCCCGCGCTCGAGATGCGCGATGAAGTTGGCCGAAAGGTCGGCCCGCTCAGCCAGCTGTTCCTGCGTGTATCCCATCCGCCGGCGCTCTTCCCGGATCCGGGCCCCGATGCGGCGGCAGACGTCGGTTACGTTTCCCATGGCAGAACTTCCTTTCCTTCCTGACCTCTTTGCAGTTGTCATGTTTGTCCTCACAGTTTACAACGCGGACATTCGGTCATTTGTTCCCGCAAGGACTCAGGAGCCAGAAGTCGGGCCGACCCACACAGAACATGACCGGACAAGGAGTTTCAGCCAACGCGGTCGGCAGTTTCAGCGATTACTGATGCCGGGTCAGCCTCGCGCAGCTATCTCGCGGTACACGCCCCCGACCGCCATTCCGATGGCCAGCAGGACGGGCCCGAGGAAGAGCCCGAGCGGGCCGTAGGCGACGAGGCCGCCGAGGATTGACAGGAGCATGAAGAGGACGGGAAGACGCGCGATCGATCCGATGATCGTGGGACGGAGGAGATTGTCGACCAGAAAGATGACCACGGAACCGTAGACGAACAACCCGAGCGCCGGCATCGTCGCGCCGGTGAAGAGGAGCCAGAGAACGGCCGGAATCCATATCACGAGGACGCCGACGAACGGGACGGGCGCGACGAAGAAGGAGAGCATCCCGAGGAAAGCGGGCACCGGGACTCCCGCAACCTTGTACCCGATGGCGAGGAGCAGGGCCAGGATCGCCGCCGAAAGGAGCATCCCGTGCACGACGCCCCGGAGCGTCTCCTCGAACCGGATGACGACGATGTCCCAGACCCGGGGAGAGAGCGGAACCGTGTCCCGGAGCTTCCTCAGCCAAGTCTCCCCCTCGCGGAGAAAGTAGAACGTCGCGAGCAGGCTCACGAAGCCCTTGATGAAGAACGCGGAAGCGTCCGCGAGGATCCGGTTCAGCCCGTGGATGAGGGCCACCGACGCCGAGTTCACCGCGGACGCCCACGCCTCCCGCAGCCAGTCCTCGACGGCCCTGACCGCGCCCTCGTCCAGGAACCCCGGCAGCAGGGAGGAAGCCCACCGCACGCTCCGATCCACGAGGGCCTCGCCCCCGCCGCCCTGCATCGACTGCCGGAGGCTCGCGTAGGCGTCCCGGCTCTCCTGCGCCAGGATGACGGTCAGGAAGGTCACGGGCCCGACGAACGCGAACGCCAGAAGGGCCGTGGTCACCGTTGCGGCAAGCGTGGGCGGGAAAGACAGCTTCCGTACCAGCCAGCGGTAGAAAGGATATACCACGATCGTGAGCACGGCGGCCCAGAGCAAGGGCATCAGGAACGGAGCCAGGAGCTTCCCGATCAGGACGACCAGGATCGCCGTGAACAAGAGGAAAGCGGCTCCGAATAGGGCCTTCGGCGGGAGGCCCTGGAGCACGCGGGAACGGGCACGACGCGACATCGTGATCCATGATACCGCGTTCCCGCCCGGCCTCGCCGATCCCTGTGATATGCTCGGCACCATCATGACGACCTCGTGCCCGCTCGCCGCCGGTCTCCTTGCCGCTGGCGTCCTCGCCGGTGCCTCCGCCACCGCTGCTCCGGACGCCCCGATCCCGATCCGGGACGCCGAGACCGTCGTCTTCTACGGCGACAGCATCACGGAACAGAACCGGTACACCTCCATGATCGAGGCCTTCCTCATCTCGCGCCTGCCCGCGAAGCGTCTCGTCTTCCACAACTGCGGGTGGAGCGGGGACACGGCGCGCGGAGGCAACGCCCGCTGGGACCGGGACGCAGCCGGGGTGAAACCCACGCTCGTCTTCGTGAACTTCGGGATGAACGACGGCGCCTACAGCGAGTTCGGGGACTGGATCCTGGACGCGTACCTGCCGCCCCAGCGCGACCTGGCCGCCCGGGTCAAACGGCAGGGAACCCGCGAGGTGATTCTCACCCCGTCGTGCATCGACTTCCACGAAGGCCAGTGCTGTTACGCGCAGTACAACGACACGCTCGACCGCGTGGCGAATGCCGCGCTCGGGCTCGGAGGGGAGCTCGGGCTCGAGACCGTGGACATCTTCCACCCCATGCTCGAGGTCCTGGGCCGGTTCAAGGCGAAACGGCCGAAGGACACGTTCACGCCGGATTCCATCCATCCCAACGCCATGGGAAGTTTCGTCATGGCCTGGGCCGTGCTCCGGCGGCTGGACTTCCCCCGCGTGGTCGCGGACCTCGCCGTCTCCGCCCGGACCGGCGCCACCGAGTTCACACTGGCTCTCCCCTTCCTGCCGTGGTTCGTCCCCAAGAACGCCCGGCCGGTGCTTGAGTTCGTGCCGTTCGAGGACGAGCTCAACCGGTTCCGGCTCACGATCCCCGACTGGCCCGCGGACCGGCCGTGTCACCTGGCCGCGAACGGACGGCCGGTCGCGAAGACCGCCGCCTCCGAGCTTGCCAAAGGGATCGACCTTGCGCTCCTGGACGATGCCCCGTGGGCGCGTCGTGGCCGAGCCCTATCCGAGCTGGCCGGCTACCGGAACCGGATCCACATGGAGGCGTGGCGCTCCTCGGGGCTCGAGGCTCCGGCGCCCGCCCGCGACTTGCCCGGGTTCGCGGCGGCGCGGGCCGCGCGCGAGGCGCTTATTGCCCAGCTCGCCGACCGCATGCGCGACCTGGCCCGCCCCGGGTCGTGGATAGTGCGGCTTTCGGCCCGGCCCCTGCTCGGAACGGCCACGGACCAGCTGCGGCTGATCGAAGGCTGGGAGGACCCCGACGCCGGCCCCGGATTCCCGTGGGACGAATCGGTCGCCGTGGGAACCACGACGCAGAACCATACCGAGGGGACGACGGCCGGAACGCTTGACTTCGACCTGGCGGGATATCCGTGGCCCGCGCTTTCCGGCGGCTTCGCCTACCCCCAGGACTTCGGCCGGGCCACGACGTTCGCCGTGGACGTCCTGGCCCCGGCGGGGTCGAAGCTCAACGTCTCGCTCGAGCTGTCGACCGGCGGGAAGAAGGAGAAGGTGTCGGCGACCGGTCCGGTCCGGGCGGGGCGCTGGGACACCGTCACCTTCAGGCTCAAGGATCCCGACCACGTCCTGGCCGCTGCGGAAGGCTGGTCGCTCGCCTTCACCGGCACGCCGACCGGCCGCACCACGGTCCTCCTGGACAATCTCCGGCTGGTGCGGTAGCCGCCCAGCCCGGTCAGCGTCCCGGTGCCGCCACGAGCGGTATCGGCTTGGGCACGATCGCGAGGAACCTGGAATCCCGGCTCATGTTGCCCGCCCCATCTTCTCCCCCGTAGTCCAGATCGACGCGCCGAGGTCGTATTCCTCCACCGTATCCAGCGCGGGATGTCGCGGATCCCTTCCTCCGATGGCATACAGGGTCGAGCCGACGGCTCCGCCTGCCAACTCCCTGCGCGGAGTCGGCATGACCTTCATGAGGGGCAGGTAGTCCATACTGACGTCGTAGATCTGGATAATGGGACCGGCATATGTGCCCTGATTGCCCGTCGCCGCCGCCGCGACGCTCGCCACCTTCGTTCCGTGCCCTCCCTTGTCCACGAAACCCGTGTCCGGGAACCCGATAGCCTCGTCAGTTGCTGGGTCGTAGAGAAACTTCTCCATCAGATCGGGATGGCGCTTGTCCACGCCCGTATCGAGGACCCAGATCGTGATGGCCGGATTGCTCCTTGAGCCGTAGATGGATGGATCGTTCCAGGCCCGGTCGATGTCGGACCACCTCAAAGTAAGCATCTGGCGAGGATAGAGGATATCCCCAACCCCCGGACAGGTGGTGACCGGCCCGCGGCAAACCGGGTTGCACGACAGAACGTGGGGCCGGGGATTGGGGCATGCACCCCGGATCCCTGCAGTTCTGCTCGCAGCATCGATCACCTCTTCGATGCTCTGGCCCGTCATGATCGTGAACGCCCCCATATGCAGGTGGTCCAGCCACAGCCTCTCCCTGAGACCGAGGGACGTCAGGATCGCGATTCGCTGGTCGGGAGTCCGGCGAGGATCGAACTCGAGGACGACCTCCCCCGCCGCAGCCTCGACCGGCTTCCCGTGGAAGATGACCGTGACCGTGCGCGTGTCAGGCGGGACAGCCCCGGCCATTGCGTGGTCCGGGAGAAGAGGAAATGGGATGAGCGCGATTGCACAGAAGGCACGGGCGATCCAACAAGTACGTCTCACGGGCATGCCTGAGGCATTGGACCTCCGATCCAGGCCCGTGTCAAGTTCGCATGGAGCGGGAACGGCGCAGGAACCGTAGAATATAAGCATGGCCTGGGTGCGTGTCTGTAGCGTAGTGGCCCTCCTGCTTATGTGTGCAGGAGATGACATCTGGGCCCAGGACCCGGTGTGGACGTCCGTGGCGTCCATGCCCACTCCCCGCAGGAGGGCGGCCGTGGCAGCGATCGGCGGCACGATCTACGTGGCAGGCGGTTACAACGGTCCCGCCTACACCACGATCCTGGCGACGCTCGAGGCATACGATACCGCCACGCAAACGTGGACCACGAAGGCCAGCCTGCCGATCCCCACTTATGGAGCAGCAGGCGCCGCCGTTGGAGGGACCCTCTATGTAGTCGGAGGCCTGCCCTGGATGGGATTCGCAGACTACTCCGCCACCTTGTGGGTGTATGATCCCGCCACGGACTCTTGGACGCCAAAGGCGCCCATGCCTACGGCACGAGGCGCACTGGCCGCCGCTGTTCTGGATGGCAAGGTCTATGCCGTCGGCGGGATGAACAGCCTAGACCCTCCGATTGTTGAAGCCTACGATCCTGTATCGGATACCTGGGTGACGAAGGCTCCGATACCGACCGCTCGGTATGCGCTCTGCGTGTCTGTCGCCGACAGCGCCTTATTCGCAATTGGGGGGGGGGCCTTTTCTCACAACGTACTCCACCGTCGAATCCTACAACGTCGTGGCTAACACATGGACAACGAAGGCAAGCCTGCCCATGCTTCTGGGGGATAGTGGTGCTACCGTCGCGGGTGGCCTCGTCTATGTCGCTGGCGGCGAATACCCAGGCACTCCGACGCAGGTTTACCACTCCGAGGTCTACGCCTACAACCCCTTCACCGACACGTGGACGACGAAGGCACCCATGCCCCGGGCTCGCGATGAACTGGGCGTGGTGGCCATCGGCGCCACGATCTACGTCATCGGCGGCGGGCTGGGATGCGACGGGTGTACGGCGTACCAGGAGACCGACGCAGGATGCCTGCCTCCGGGCGCGATCTCGTGCACTCTCACCATCTCGCCGAGTAGCCAGCACGTTGGCCGGTGGTTCACGGCGACACTCACGGTCGGCAACCCGGGGGAATTCGTGCTGGCCAGTCTCCTCCCGTCCCTCTGGACCGACTCCGGTGCCGGGCTGGTCAACGTGATCTCAGGCCCAGTCCCATCGGGAACGCCATACCTGCCGCCCGGATGGACCCAGACGTTCACATGGACGTTCAGCGCGTCCGGTGTCGGGACGGCCGGGTTCACTGCCACGGTCACCGGATACGATCTGGCCTCGTGTACCACCATGCTCGTCGCCTCCTCCGCCGCCGTTACGCTCGAGCCCCGGATCGTGGAACCGACTCCCCCGCCAAATCCCCTCCTCCTCGCCGACCCCGGCGCGGCGCTGGACCGGAACGCGATATCGCTCGCGAACGGTGAGGTCGTGCTCGCCCGCATCTCGCCGCGGGACGGCACGCCCATCACCGTCCGGGTCTACACTGCCTCCGGCAGGCTGGTACGGACACTCACCCAACTGGCGCCGATGGAATCCGGTCAGTGGCTGGTGTCGTGGGACGGAAGGATGGACGACGGGAAGCCCGTCTCCCGCGGTGTCTACGTCGTCCGCGTCACCGGCGGCGGGCTGGACGAGCGGCTCAAAGTCGTAGTGCGCTGACGGTCTTTACCTCCTCGCCAGCATCTCCCCGACCGTCACGAGCGTGAAACCGCGGGCCATGAGGCCCGCCACGATCCCGGGGAGCGAGTCGGCGGTCGCGTGGCCGCGGCGGTTCATGTGGAAGATAATCACGGACCCGTTCTGCGCGCTCCGGACCACGTACCGGGTCAGAATCTCCTTCGTGAACTTGGGGTCGGCATCCCCGGAGGCCAGATCGAAGGTCACGCAGACGAACCCGGCTTCGGCCGCGATCCGGGCGTCCCGGGCCGATGCGATCCCGAACGGGGGACGGAACAGCCGGGGCTTCCGCCCCGTGAGCCGGCGGAAGACATCGCGGGATTTCGTCAGGTGCGCGCGGAGCTCGGCCTCGGTCAGCCGGTCCAAGTGCCGGTGATCCCAGCCGTGCAGTCCGAGTTCGAGCCTGCGATTCGCCGCGAGACGGCGCACCGCGTCCGGCAGGCGCTCCATCCAGATCCCGCCCAAAAAGATCGTGGCCGGGATATCCGCTTTCTCGAGCGCCCGGAGCAGGGGCTCGTCCAGCCGGTTCACCCCCGCCGACGAGCAGGCGTCGAACGTGAGCGCGACTCTCGGGGCATCCCGGGGTCCGTGCGAGAAGATCGTGGGGGACGGCTTCGCATTGCACGAGGCGATGGCGACCGCCAGGACGGGAACCAGGACGGATGCGGCCGGCTTCAGGCTACCGGACCGCCTTCCAGGCCCGGATGAAGGTTTCGACATTGCGCATGGCCAGCTCGGAATCCTCGCGGACGTTGTCAACGGGAGAGAGGACGAACCCGCCGCCCGATCCCAGGCTCCGAATGGCATACTCGACCGCGGTCTCGACCTGGCTCGGGGTCCCCTGCTCGACGGTCACGAATCCGTTGACTCCCCCCCACAGCCCGACCTTGCCGCCGAGCGTGCGCTTCGTCAGCACGAAATCCGCGCGGGGATCCTGGACGGGGTCCTGCCCGATCAGGACATCGATCCCGGCGTCGAGGTAGTCGCCCAGCAGGGGCGTGTAGGCGCTCGTCGTGATGCACGCGAGCTTGGCGCCGGCTTCGTGCGCCTGCTTGACCTCGCGCTTGAGCCACGGGAGTACGAACCGCCGGTAGCTCGTCGGCGAGAGGAAGTCGACGGTCTCGTACCAGGCCCGGCGGACGAGGAGGTCGACGCCCGCCTCGAGCAGGAGCGCTTCGCGCTTGAGGTTCCAGGTCCCGATGACGTCGAGCAGCTCCTCCACGCACTCGGGGTCCTCGATCGCGCGCTCGGCGAGCTCCTCCATCCCGCAGAGCCAGTTCGCGGCGTCGAAGAGGACGCCCCACTCACCCACGGTCGCCAGTCCCTTGTCCGCCGCGAATGCCTTCATCCGGGCGGCATCAGCGCGGAAGGTCTTGAGGTCGTCGGTGGTCGGATCGCCGAGAAGCTCCCTCAACACCTTGAGGTCGTCCCGGGTCGCGACCAGCCGCTTCCGCCCGCGCGGGATGATGTAGTCGTCGAACAGGGGGATGGACTGCCCGTGCGGCCAGTCCTCGGTGACCTCGACCGCGGTCGTAAGGGACCCCGAGGGCAGGTCGTACGTGCGGCGCACGAGCGGCCGGCCGCCGGAGCCCGGCTCGAGGACGTCCGTCACCCGGGCCTGGGGATGAAGCCGTACGGGAAGCCCGTAGAGGTCGTACGAGATCGTCTCCGGCCGGAGCAGGAGCGGGGACCGCGGCGGGATCTCGACGAAGGCGTCGAGCCCGAGCTCGAGCTGGCGCGTCACGTACTCCTCCGGCGTCCGGCTCTGCCGGCGCAGGGCGCCGAAGATCATGAACGAGCACGGGACATGATCCGCGGGCTTCCCCGACCAGGCGGCGAGGAGGCGATCGCGCGGGGACCAGGAAGCCACGGCTACCTCACCAGCTCGGGCGCGAGCTTGAGGAGGGACACCGCCAGCACCTCGGCGGTCTCGGTGCGCACGAGCTTGATCAGGACCTCGGGCCGGTCCGTCCCCTCCGTGAGCTTCGAGAACACGAGGAGCTTGGCGCCCATGATCTTCCCGACCTGCGGAGCCTGCGATTCCTCCACGGCTCCGGTCAGACCGAGAGCGTGCTCGGACAGGATCTGGCGTAGATCCTTGCCGCGCTCGACGACCTGGAAGGCCGGGCACGACGAGACGGCGAGCAGGAGATGCGACTCGCAGGTCTCGGCCGCCGCCTTGAGGGACGGAGCGGTGACCTCGATCGGCATCACGACCACGGGCGTCTTGGACTGGATGGGCACGAGGGTGAAGTCCAGGAGCCGGCGCACGCCGTCGGCGAAGACCTTCGTGAGCACGACCTCCCGGTCCTCGCCGCCCCCCGGCGGCCCGGCCTCCATCCAGTCGTCCTCCGCGATCCTTTCCCCCTTGAGCGCCATCAGTTCGGAACGGATGAAACGGACGATGATCGCGTCGAGGTTCCGGGTCTGGAAGTTCGCCCCCGTGTGGTGACTGACCCGGGCCGGGCTCCCGGCCTCGTCGCTGTCGCCGCTCTCGCCGTAGGTCAGGAAGACGAACTCGCCCATCGTGACCTGGGCCAGGTGCCGCAGGACGATCTCGCCCCGGGTCGAGAGCCCGCTGGCCCCGATCCCGACGATCTTGATCCCGCGCGCCGCCGCGTTGCGCGCCGCCGCCACGTACGAGAACTCCTCGTCGGGGTAGACGTGCGGCGGGGCGTCCGTGATCACGAAGGCGACCCGGATCGCGCCCGGACGCCACTCGAGCTTGCGGAGCGCGACGTCGAGGGCCGCCTGGAGATCCTCCGGGCCGTCGCCGCCGCCGCCCGCGCCGACGAGGGCGAGCGAGCCCGCGAACCTCTCGACGTCGCCCGTGAAGTCCGTTTTCCGGGTGATGTACTGGTCACCCCGGTCGCGGTACACGACCATCCCGAACCGGACGTCGGGCTTCTCGGAAGCGCCGGCGATCGCCGCGTTGACGGCACCCAGCGTGTCCTTGAGCCGCTGGATCTCGTCTGCCATGCTCCCGGTCGTATCCAGAACGAAACAGATGTCCACCGGTATGCGCGCGGGAACGCTCCCGGCCTTCCTGAAGGCGAGGTCGACCGTCTTTTTCCCGTCGGAGTCGAGGGTCGCCTTGATCTTCTCGCCCTTCCACGCCGCCTCGACCTTGAGGCCCTGCATGGCGGAGGGGTATTCGGAGGGGGAGAACACGGCCCGGCCGTCCGCGTACGTAGTCCGCCGCGCGAGCTCTCCGCCGCTCGCGTCCCGGAAGACGAGCGTCGCGAACGACGCCGGCTTCCCCTGCCCGTCCACGGCCCGGACCACGATCCGGTTCGTTACGTCCGCGGGAATCAGCACGGCCGGCCGGAACTTCGCCAGGAAGTCCAGATACGCCCCGAATTCGAGGTTGTCGTCGTGGAACCCGGCCTTGACCCCGGGCGACCCCCGGCCTGCCGGCCTGGCACGGCCTGCGGTCCCACCGGGCGCCGGAGCCGCCATGCCGGCCGCTGCCACCTCCTCGCGCATAGCCTCGCGGGGGACTGCGTCCTCCGGAGCCCGCGTTGCGGCCGGTTCGGCGGATTTCCGCTCGCCGGCCGCCCGGTCCGCCTTGGCCGCGCTATCGGCAGCCGGGGCCGCGGATGAACCCTCCGGGGCCTTGGTCTCCCGGGCCGGAGTCGAGCACGAGGCAACCAGGATCGCGCCCGCGAGGATGAACCACGTTTGTCTCATCGGATCACGAGATACGATACCGCGTCCGGCGGCAGGTCGAATGCGACCGCGGCCCGGCCATGCACCACGGGAATGTCCTTGATCTCCAAGGCTTCAAACGTGTTCGCCGCGGCGAGCGCGGCCACCTGCGGCTTCGTGAGGCTGTCGGGGCTCCCGAGCCGCTCCCACGCCCGCCGGATGGACGAGTGCCTCTGGTCGATCCGGTAGTGGGTCAGCGACGCCGCCGTCTTCCCCGCCGGGAATCCGGTCAGCGTCACCTTGACCCGCCGCACGGGCGGCTTCGGCGATTTGGGGAAGTGGAAGGCCCAGAAAAGCAGCCGCGCGCTCCCATCGTACCCGCGGGTCGGAATGCACCCGGCCGCGTGGTCCGCCGTCGAGACCGGCTTCGCCAGCAGGTCGCGCCCCAAGTCCTGCAACGCCTCGAACGCGTACCACACCGGCTTCCTGAGCCCGTCGATGGTCATGAGTCCGAACCCGCCGTGGAATGGCGCGGGCGGCAGGCCGCCTTCCTCGAACAGATCCGAGAGCGTCCACCACGAGAACGTGTCCACGTGGCCCGCCACCTCCTGCACCGCCTTGACCGCGAACGCGGCCCCCGCGGCCTCGTCGTGGATCGGGTCCCGCGAGTTCGACGAGCAGTTCCATTCGGTCATGTGGATCTCGAGGTCCATGTCGCGGTACGACTTCACGATCTCGTGATTGCGCCGGATGCTCTCGCGGAAGAAGGCCTCACCCTTCCACCCCAGCGGCATCCCTTCGGACTCCATGAAGAACGGGTCGGAAGGATAGAGATGGTACGAGACGAAATCCAGCGGGGTGCCGCGGCGGCCCGGGCGGGCCAGGTTCTCGCGGCGGCAGTGCTCGATGGTCTCGCGCACCCACTCCGCGCACGCGGTCGCGGGCCCGCCCACGCGCAGAAGGGGATCGACCCGCTTGACCGCCTCGGCCGCGTGGTCGTAGAGGGCGAAGTAGTCCTGCATCGATCCCTTGAAGAACCACTTGGGCAGGTTGGGCTCGTTCCAGACCTCGAAGTACCAGCGCCGGACCTCGGCCTTCCCATATCGCTTGTAGACGCGCCGGGTGACGGCCTCGATCAGCTCCGCCCAGTCCCCGACGCGTTTCGGCATCGTGACGTTGCCCTTCCAGTAGAAGATCGTCTCGGGGCCCGACGCGAGCGCGGCGGGCATGAACGAGTATTCGACTATCGGGCGCATCCCGAGGTCGAGGATGTTGTCGTAGATCCGCTCGAGGTTGAACCACGCATATTCGGGTCTCCCGTCGCGCAGACCCCGTACGACCCCGACAGGCTCGGAAAGGATGCCGTGGAACCGGACGTACTCGTTATGGAACGCTGCACGCCCGATCCGGAAATGGTCGACGAGGTCCTTGCGGAGGAAGTACCCGGCGTGCTCGGACCCGAAACAACGCGACCAGTACTTGGGGAACGTCCCCGCCCGCCGCCGCAGGTCGAGCGAGAGAGGAAAGGCGGTCCCGGCCATGCCGCTACCAGCCGATCGCGTAGGCTGTTCGGTAGCGCGGCGAGGCGGCGGCCTCCAGCACCCCGGTATCGTTGAGCCGCGCGGCCGTCACCAGCCCGTGGACCCAGTCGCCGCTGACCCCGACTTCGTGGCCCCTGGCCGCGAGCGCGTCCCGGGTTCCGGCGGGAATACGGCCCTCGCAGTACATCTTGTTCAGCTCGGCCCCCCGAGGATGGAACGACGACGGGAAATGGGCAGAGTGGACGGTCGGGGCGTCGATCGCCTCCTGGAGGTCCATACCGAACTCGACGACGTTCAGGAAGAACTGGAGCGTCCACTGGTCCTGCTGGTCGCCGCCCGGCGTCCCGAAGACCATCCACGGCCGGCCGTCGCGCAGGGCGAGCGACGGCGTCAGGGTCGTCCGCGGCCGCTTGCCGGGTCTCAGCGCGTTCGCGCGGCGCGGGTTCAGCGAGAACATCTGGCCGCGCGTGCCGAGCGGGAACCCGACGCCCGGGATCACGGGGCTGGACTGGATCCAGCCGCCCGACGGCGTGGCCGAGACCATGTTCCCCCACCGGTCGATCGCGTCGCAGTGGGTCGTGTCGTGCGCGTGCATGCGCGCGTATTCGTTGTCCGCCTTGATGTCGAGCCAGTCCTCGATGGCTGGAATGCCCCCGCCGCCGTCGCCGGGCCGGAATTCCTTCGACGCCTCGGCCCCCACGAGCCCGCGCCGGGCCTCGTTGTATTCGGGCGACAGCAGGACGCCAAGCGGTACCTTGTCGAACGCGGGATCGCCGTAGTACGCCTCGCGGTCCGCGAACGCGAGCTTCGCGCACTCGATGAGCGTGTGCAGGTACTCAGGGCTGTTGTGGCCGAGAGCCTTGAGGTCGAATCCCTCGAGGAGCGCGAGCTGTTGCAGGAAGACCGGTCCCTGCGTCCAGGACGGGCACTTGCACACCTCGATCCCGCGGTAGCCGCGGACAGCGGGGGCCTCGGCCGCCGCCCGCCAGCCGGCCAGATCCCCGCGCGTCAGGAATCCCTTGCGGGGCGTCCCTGTCGCGTCGGGCACGACCGTGGAGGCGACGAAGTCGCAGACCCGGGCCGCGGTCTCGCCCTGGTAGAACGCCTCCCGTGCCGCCTCGATCCCGGCCGTCCTCGTCCGGGTGACCGCGCGCTCCTCGGCCGTGCCCATCCGCCGCAGGACCTCGGCCCAGGCCGGATTGCTCACGATCTCGCCCACGGCCGGCGCCTCGCCGTCCCGAAGCCAGAGCGCGGCCGTACCGGGGTAATCGCGGCGGAACCGGTCCGCATTGGCCGCGATCTGAAAGTGCAGGACCGGGTACACGGGGAACCCTTCCTCGGCCAACTCGATCGCGGGCTGGAGCACCTGCCGGAAGGTCATCGTGCCGAACCGGTCCAGCGCCAGCGCCCAGGTCCCGACGACGGCGGGCACCATCGCGGGAAGCATCCCGTCGCCGGGCACGATATCGATCAGGTTGCGCCGAAACCATTCGATCGTCATCGCCGCCGGGGCACTGCCCTGCCCCGAGATCGCGTGGACCCGTTTCTCGCGTGCGGAATAGATGAGCACGGGCACTTCGCCTCCGAGGCCGCAGTTGTGGGGCTCGATGAGGGTCAGGCAGAAAGTCATCGCAGCCGCGGCATCCACGGCGTTGCCGCCCTGCTCGAGGATGCGGAACCCCGCCGCCGCGGCGAGGTAGTGGCCAGCGGTGACCACCCCGCGCGTGCCCTGAATCACCGGTCGCGTCGTGAAATCTGCCATCGCGTCAGGGCCCTATTGTAGCGGGTGCGGGGACGGCACAACGCTTCCGTCCTCCCGGTCCATCCGTCTGCTATAAATGAACACCATGCACGACGCGCCGCCGTCTTTCCGCAACCGGGCGCTGGTCGAGAACGGCCGTCCGCGACTAGTCCTCTCCGGCGAGGTCCAGTACTTCCGCACCCCGCGCGAGCACTGGCGGACCATGTTCCGCCGGCTCAAGGAAGCCCGGTGCGACACGCTTTCGACCTACGTGCCCTGGAGCTGGCACGAGGTCGCGGACGGCGTCTTCGATTTCACGGGGAAGACCCACCCGTCGCGCGACCTGGTGACCTTCCTCGCGATGGCGGCCGACCACGGGCTGAAGCTGGTCGCGAAGCCCGGGCCCTACGTCTTTGCCGAGCTCCTGAACGGAGGCGTCCCCGCCTGGTACCTGAAGTCGCACCCGGAGTCGATCGCGCTCGGCCCCGACGGGAAGTCGTGCGCGCGGGTCCTCAAGTTTCCGCACGTGACCTACCTGCATCCCTCGTACATGGAGCACGCGCGCCGGTGGCTGACCGAGGCCTGGTGGGTCCTGATGCGGCACGCTGATCGCACGCTCATGATCCAGGTCGACAACGAGATCAACTACAGCCACTCGTTCTTCTGGTTCGGGCCGTACACGATCGACTATCATCCTTTCCTCGTGAAGGGCGGCGTGTACCAGCGCTGGCTGGAGCGCGAGTTCGGGTCCCTCGCGCGGATCAACGACCGCTACCGCTCGCGCTACCGCCGGTTCGAGGACGTGAAGCCGCCCGTGGCGTGGGACCCCTCCCCCGCGACCCAGTGCCGGACGCTGGACTGGACCGCGTTCAAGGAATGGATCGCGGTCGAGCAGGTCCGGCGGTGCTGCAACCACCTCCACGCGCTCGGCGCGCACGGGCCGTTCTGCGTCAACGCCCCGTTCACGGGCTGGGCCACGGCCTGGAACAACACCAAGCGCTGGATGACGCCCGCGCCGTACGACGTCGTGATCGCGCACGTGGACTACCCGGGCGCCATCACGGACGGCAATTTCGGCGAGACGCTGGGCCTGATCCACTACGCCCGCTCGTGCGACAACGTGATCGACACGAACCTGGAGACGCAAGCCTGCACGGTGTCCAAGATCTGGGGCAAGCACGGCGCCAGCTACGACCTCACCCACAAGAGCCTGATCGGGGCCGGGATGAACACGATCAACTATTACTGGTTCAACGACGGGGTGAATTTCCTCGGGCAGGGCCACTACCAGACCTCGCACGAGTACGGATGCCCGCTGGACGTCCGGGGCCGTCCGCGGGAGCACTACTTCGGCATCAAGCGGCTGAACCGGTTCCTCGCCGCACACCCGGAGATTGCCGAGACCAGACCGGTCTCCGAAGCCGCAGTCGGGTACGTGCACGAATGGGGGCGCGCGAACTTCCTCGCCCGCTGGGACGGCGGAATGGAGCACCGCACGAATGCGCTCTTGAACCTGCTCGGGGCCTGCGACGTCTCCTTCGAGATGCTGGACATGCGGGACTGGGATCCCGCGCGGACCCGGCCGAAGACCCTCTTCGTCCAGTCGTCCCGGTTCATGCCCCGGACCGCGATGGCCTCGCTCGTCGCCTACGTCCGCGCGGGCGGTCACTTGATCCTGTCGAACTACCTCCCCCTCCTCGACGAGGACATCGCCCCGTGTGGCGACCTCGTCCGCGCGTTCGGCGCCGGCCGGGTCACCGAGATGCCGGCCAAGCCCGGACCGCTGGAGCCGAACAAGATCCGGATCGCGGGGAAGGAGATCTTCATCCTCGACCGGTTCCAGGCGTTCGCCCCCGGGCGCGGGGCGCGGACCATCGCCACCTCGGCTGGCATGGTCTGCGGGTTCGAGCGCCGGCTGGGCCGGGGCCGCGCCACGGTCCTCGGGTTCAAGCTCGAGTACCTGTTCACGGAACTTCACCGCGTCGTCGTGGCGTCCCTACTGGGCCGCAAGCCCGCGGGGCCGTGTCCCGTCCTCACGCGCACGGGAAACGGCGTCACGCTCAAGACCGTGTGCAACCTCGAGGACGAGCCGCGCACGGTGACCGTGGACGGGAAGAAGATCCGGCTACCCGGCAAGACCGCGGGATTCGTCCTCCGCGCGGGCCGCCGCAAGACTGTCTTCGTCTGATGGGTGGAAGAACAACCCGCACGAGAACACCTTCACGTATCGTAGAGAAGGCAACCGCAACGCTCTGGATATGGATCTCCCTTCTTGTGTTCCCTGGCGTTTCACAGGCATGTGGTTCCGGCTTGGCGACAGGATTGCGTCTGCTGGCGAATCTTGCATCCAAGTTGTGAGGCAGACACCCCCCCGACTCGGGACATGCGGGAAGCGTGCTTGACAGGTTGTAGCCCATAGGCTACACTCCGTGCACCGATTGGACCGGCTGGAAGACGGGAACCTTGGGGACCATCGCTCCGTAGGCGACGGGGTCGTGGAACTCCGGATGGGCTTCGGCCCGGGCTACCGGATCTACATCGGGCAGGACGGGCAACGGATCGTCGTTCTCCTATGCGCAGGCGACAAGGGCACCCAGGCCCGGGATATCAGGCTTGCCAGGGCGTATTGGCAGAACTACAGGAAGGGAGACAAAGGAAGATGAGAATGAAGACCGCAAGCTATCACGAGGAACTCATCGAGTCCCTGCGCGACCCCGTCGAACGCGCCGCCTACATCAACGCGGCGCTGGAGGACGGAGACCGGAGGGTTCTCCTGAAAGCCCTGCGCAATGTCGCTGAAGCCAACGGCGGCATGGGGCGCCTCGCTGCGCGCGCCAAGCTGTCCCGCGAGAGCCTCTACCGAATGCTCTCCGAAAGGGGCAATCCCGAGTTGTCCAGTATTGAACGGGTCTTTCGTTCCCTCGGCCTGGTCCTGCGCGTCGAGCAGCAGAAGCCCCACGCCCATGCGCATTAGAGAGACAGGTTTCCCGGACTTCGCCGGGCCGGTTGACAACCATACAAGGTTTGTATAGTCTCCGGATATGAGGACGACAACCGTCAATCTCTCGCTTCCCGCAGTCCTGTTGCGCGAAGTCGACGCCGAGGCCCGCCGGGAGAGGCGCACGCGATCGGAATACGTTCGCGAGGCCGTCCGGGCCCAGGTCCAGCACCGGAAGAACTGGGACCGCCTGCTGGCGTATGCGGACGCGAATGCGAAGCGGCGCCACATCACGCAAGCAGACGTTGAGGCCGCCATCCGTGAAGTGCGGCAGGGGAAACGCTGAAGCGGGCCGTCCTCGACACCAATGTCTGGGTGTCGGGGATCGCCTACTCGGGAGCGGTCCGGCCCATCGTGACAGCCGCGCGGGGCAAGCAGTTCCGTCCGCTCATTTCGTCCCAGTTGCTCGATGAACTGGCGTCCGTGTTGATGCGGCCCCGATTCGGGTATTCGGCACGAGCGGTCGCGGATTTCATCCGGACCGTGAGCGCAACCAGCGAAACGATTCGGCCGACGGTCGAATGCCGCGTCATCACGAAAGACCCTCCGGACAACCGCGTTCTCGAATGCGCCATGGCGGGACGCGCGGACGTGATCGTGTCCGGTGACCGGCACCTCCTCGCGCTCGGTTCCTTCAAGGACATCCCGATCATGACACCGGCCGCATTCCTTGAATCTCTCGAGCATGACGCCACCTAAGCCGCTGCTGCGCCGACCGCTGGGAAAGACCGGGGAATCGCTCTCGGTCGTCGGGTTCGGCGGAATCGTGGTCATGGACGAAACCCCGCAGGATTCGGGCCGGTTCGTGGCGGAAGCCGTCGATGCCGGGATCAACTACTTCGATGTCGCGCCCTCCTACGGGAACGCCGAGGAGCGGCTGGGGCCCGCGCTCGAGCCGTACCGGAAGGGCGTCTTCCTCGCGTGCAAGACCACCGAACGAACGAAGCAGGGAGCCGACCGCGAGCTCCGCCAGTCCCTCCAGCGCCTGCGCACCGACCACGTGGATCTCTACCAGATGCACGCCCTCACGACTCCCGAGGACACGGGCACCGCGTTCGGCCCCGGCGGAGCGCTCGAAGCCTTCGTCGAAGCGAAGAAACAGGGGCTGGCCCGGTTCCTCGGATTCTCGGCGCACAGCGAGGAAGGCGCGCTCAAAGCCATGGAATCCTACGCGTTCGACACGATCCTGTTTCCGCTGAACCTCGGCTCGTGGCGGGACGGGCACTTCGGACCCCGCGCGCTCGAGGCCGCGAAAGCCAAGGGAATGGGCCTCCTCGCGCTCAAGGCGCTGGGCAAACGGGCACTCAAGGAAGGCGAGCCGCGGCCGTGGAGGAAGTGCTGGTACGCCCCGGTCGAGTCCTACGAGGAGGCCGTCGCGGGCCTGCGGTTCACGCTCTCGCTGGGCGTGACCGCGGCGGTCTCGCCCGGCCACGTCGAGCTACTGAGATGGGCCATCCGGGCCGCGGGTGAAACCGGTGTGGCCGATCCTCCCGTCGCCGGCTTCTCTCCTATTTTCTCTGCGGAGTAGGCCCCTCGAGCTTCGCGAGCTCCTCGCACCCCTTCTGATCGCCGCCCTCGCACCCCTTCGTCAGGAGCTTCTTCCCCACCTCGACCCGGCCCGCGTTGACGTGGCTGGAGCCCAGCCGGGAGCACCCAGCCGCGTAGCCCGCCGTGCACGCGCGCTGGTAGAGCTCGACGGCCACGGCCGGGTTCTTCTGGACCCCGATTCCGAGTTCGGTCAAGAGTCCGAGGTCCGCGCACGACCGGGCGACGCCGCGGTCGCAGGCCCGGCGCAGGAGCGCGACGGCCCGGACCGCGTCCGGATTCACGCCCTCGCCTTCGGCGTACCGGGCTCCAAGCAGGGCGCAGCTCACCATGTCGCCGGCCGCGCACGCCCGGTGGTAAAGCCCCAGCGCCTTCGTCCCGTCGCGCGGCACGCCGTTCCCGGTCTCGACGAGCGCGGCCAGGTCCCGGCAGCCGGCCGGATCCCCCCCGTCGCAGGCTTTCCCGTAGTAGACCGCGGCGCGGGTGGCGTCCCGGTCCACGCCGGTCCCCTCGTCGAACACCTCCCCCAGGTTGTCGCACCCGGGAGCGTGGCCCCGCGCGCAGGCTTCCTCGAACAGGGTCGCGGCCTGCGCCAGGTCCTGGGGCACCCCGATGCCGTCCAGGTAGAGCTGGCCGAGCCACGTGCAGGCCGCCGCCTCGCCCCGCTCGCAGGCCCCGCGCAGGAGATCCACGGCCTTGTCCAGGTCGCCTGCCTCCGCTCCGTGGATCAGGATCGCCGCGCCCAGGTTCGTGCATCCCATCGCGTCGCCCCCCTCGCAGGCGCGTCGGAAGCACTCGGTTGCCCGCGCCGTGTCCGCGGGCACGCCGTCTCCCCGCTCGTAGATCACACCCAGTCCGCCGCACGCGGTCGCCTCCCCCGCTTCGCACGCCTTGGTGAAGAGCTCGAGCGCCCGGGAAAAGTCGCGGGGGACGACCTTGCCCTCGTAGCACAGCGACGCCAGCCCGGTGCATCCGCGGGGCCAGCCTCCGTCGCACGCCCGCCGGTACGAGGCCAGCGACCCCGCCGGATCCGCCGGGCCGCCCAGCCCGAGCAGGCGCACGCGCCCGAGCTCGGCGCACGCCCGGGGCTCGCCGGCCACGCACGCGGCCTCGTACAGGGACCGCGCCTGGACCGGATCGGCCTTCATCCCCGACCCCGTCTCGGCGCAGAGCGCGAGGCTCAGGCATCCCTCGCCGTAGCCCGTCGCGCACGACCGCCGGAAGAGCTTGACCGCCCGCTCGGGATCCCGGTCGCCGCCCTGCCCGGTCAGGTACAGGTAGCCGAGTAGGGCGCAGGCGTGGCCGTTGTTGAGCGCGGCGCCCTTCTTGAGGAGAGTGAGCGCCTTGGCGGGATCCTTGGAAACGCCCTTGCCCTGCATCCTGAGAATCGCCAGGTTAGCGCACCCGCGTCCCTCGCCCTCGTTGCAGGCGCGCAGGAACAGTGTGGCCGCCCGGCCCGGGTCGGGCTTGGTCCCCCTTCCCTCGAGACAGAGCGCGGCGAGGTCGCAACACGCCTGCATGTTGCCGAGGTCCCGGGCCCGGGTGTAGTAGGCGACGGCCTTGGCGGGATCGGCGGCCACGCTCTCGCCGTGATCGTACGCCCACCCGAGTCTCCGGCAGGCGGCCGCGGAGCCTTCCGCGCATTCGGCCTGGCATGCAGGCAGGCTGAAACACCTTCCCGGCGGGGCGGCATCCGAGGCGGCGGTCCCGTGACCGGGGAATCCGGCAGCCCACACCAGGGCCGCCGCAAGGATGAATGTCACATGAGACCCCGGATATGCGCGGCCCCGGCCGCGTACTCGCTCTCGGTCTTCAGGTGCTCGAGCATGAGCGGCGTGTCCGGATCGAGGCCCGCCAGCGCGTCCAGGTACGCCCGGTAGTCGAGCCCACCGAGTCCCGGCCCCACCTCGGTCAGGTGCACGATCGGCTCGTCGCTCATCGCGACGTCCTTGGCGTGACAGCTCCGGATCAGGTTCCCGAACCGGCGCACGAAGTCCCGGATGAACCTCCCCGTGTCCGCGAACCGCTCCGCCGAGTTGATCATGTTCACGGGATCGAAGTGGACGCCGAACGCCCGCCGGTCGACGGCGCGGATGAGACGGTCCTGGCTCTCGGCCGAGTCCGGCGGCGCCCAGTACATGCACTCGAGGGTGTAGAAGGTCCTCTTGGGCTTGACCGCGTCAATGATCCGGCGCGTCGTCTCCACTATCAGGTTGAAGGTAGCCGCCGAGTAGTTGTCCGGGTGCGGTCCGTCCCACTTCCCGGGGTGTCTCGAGCCCGAGATGTTCACGCAGCACCGCGCCCCGATCCGCTCCGCCAGGTCCAGCCGCGCCTGCGTGAGCGCGATCGCCTTCCGGGCCTCGTCCGCATCAACGCTGATCGGATTGCTCCACGCCCCGACCTCGGCCAGAACAAGGTCGGCCGCCGCCGCGGCGTCCGAGAACGCGCGCACGGTCTTCTCGTCCGCCGTCTCGTCCACGGGACAGTGCGCCGCCCGGTACCCGGCCCGGGCATGGGCAGCCACCCATTCATCCGGCGTCGACCACCGGTCGAAGATCGGCCCACCCAGTCTCATCTCACCATCGATAGTAGCGGTACGGGTCGTCCCCGAGCACGAAGTCCGTCCGGAACCCGGGGACGTAGAAGTCCGGCTGGGTGATCCGGGACCGGCTGAGCCGCATGTCTTCGGGATCCCCCCCGAACCCGCCGCCGCCCCAAGCGTCGAAGATCCGGACCGCAACCGTGTTGCGCCCGGCGTGCACGAGGCGGCCGGGAACGCGGTACCTCCGCCTGATCAACCACGATTCCGGCGTCCCCGGCGGGGTGGCCCCCACCTCGACGCCGTTCCAGTATGTTGTATCAAAGTCGTCGACCTTCCCCAATTCCAGCACGAGATCGCGGCCGGCCCACTCGGAGGGAACCGTGACCTCTCGGCGGAACCAGGCGACGCCGTCCATGTCCCACTCGCCGCCCTTCTTCTCCCATTCCCCCGGGACGGGCATCGGCATCCAGCCCGCCGGTGGCGCGTCCGGAGCCGCCCACCCGCGCTTGAGTCCCTCGTTCGGGGGCTCCTTGAACTCCCCCTCCTGAGTCTTCGGCGTCGGCCGCGAGAACTCGATCCGGGCCTGCCAGGCCCCGGTCAACGGGATCGCCGCCGTGACCTGCGCCCCGCCGCGCCCGTCCCCGGAACGGCGGGGGGCCGGCCGGCCGCCGGCCGCGGGCGTGACCGGCCGCCCGATCAGAGCCCCCCACGGATCGGCCGCTGGCCCCGGCTCGGCGGCGGCGGCCACGCCCCAGTCAAGGCTCCGGCGATCCGTCTCGAACTCGCCCCCCATGTTGGCAAGAAGCTGGGACAGCGCCCTGGTGAGCCGCCACGCCGAGTACCGGAGATACGTGCGCCGGTCCGCATCAAGCATGTCCGGGGTCAGCTGGATCAGGATGGCCGAGCTGGTCCGCGACCGGGCGCGTCCCAACAGCCCGGCCGCCCCGATCTCGGGACCATCCACGAGAAGCGTCGCGGCGACGGGGGCGCGTAGGCGCAGGTCGGAAGCCGAAAGCCCCCGGCATTCGGGCCAGTCCGGGACCTCAAGCGACCCCGCGAACCCGGTCGCCCCGGCCGCCCGGAACGCGAAGGGCAAGTCGCCCGCGGGGCGCGGCAGCAGGAGGATGCGCCAGCCCATGACCAGATACCGATCGAAGTCCCTGCGGGAGAGCGCCGCATCCGCCGCGACCACGAGGAGGCCCGGGGCTTCCGCGGGACGGATCTCGCGCGCGAACAGGAGGCCGAGTCCGCGAAGCAGGTTCTCGCCCGTCTTCCCGCCGAGATAGACCGTCTGGACCGCGCGCGGCCGGACGGGAGCAACACGCGCGTATTCGAGGAGCCGGGAGGCCAGCAGGTCCGCCGCAGGTTCCAGCCCCACCCGGCCCTCGAAGTCGAGCGTGCACCAGATCGTCAGCCCTTTGCCCACCGCCAGCTCCATGAGCGGCGTGTAGGCCAGGTCGAATTCGGCCTCCAGGATCGGCGTCCACCCGGACCGATGGGGCTTCTCGATGGCCGCCGACGAGACGCTGCCGCGGTTTCCCCAGTGCCAGCCGTAGGGCGGCGCGCTCTCCGCGTTGCGGTCGAGTGCGACGTCGGACCTCTGCGGCACCAGCGTCCCCGCTCCCCGCCAATCCCGGAGCGTTTCCCCGTCCACTCCTTCGAGCAGAGGTGACGATGCCATTGAGGGCACGGGATATGCGCGGCGCGAGACGTGCCGGGCGACCCGGAACCCGGCGAACTCCCGGAGCCACTCGGGATCCTGGCCCATGACGATGACACGGCCGCCCGCCTCGGCGAACGACGCGACGGAACCGGGCAGTCGCGTCCCGCGGTCGAGCGCATGGCGGCCCACCACGAGGACCTGCCCCAGGGGGGCGGATCCCCCATCCCAGCGCCGCGTCTTCCGGCCCAGCCGCTCGATCCAGTTCCTCGTCGCACCCTCCGGGTCGACCACGAAGATCTCGTCATTCGTGACGGCCGCAGGCCGGGCGGGGAAGGCCCGGATCGCGAACGCGTCCCGGAACACGGTCCCCCCCGCCTGCGCCTCGAGCAGGATCGTGCCCGACCGGCTGTGCGAGAGCCCGGACGGCAACGGGAACTCGATGGGGAGGAAGAGCGTCCGGCCGGCCGGAGTCATCTCGCCCTTCTTGCCCCACGCGATCCGCTCGCCCCCCAGGTCCACGATCCACGAGACCTGGAAGGCCTCGTCCGTCGGCCCGTCGTTCGCGATCGCGAGTGTCTTGCGCACGGCCTCGCCCGCGCTGAAGAGATGGTCCTTCGCCGTCCACGCCTCCTCCGGCCCCGCCAGCCACGCCAGCGTCGGCCGCGACGTCTCGCGCAGAGCCATCCCCGCCTCCGTGGGCTCCATGCCTCCCGGCGAGAAGCCGAGGCAATACGCCTTCCCGATCCGGGGCACCCACGAGCCGGTCCGCCCCGGCGGCGGCACAGGGATGTCCATCGATCCCGGCGGCCACCGGACGGCGTGCCCCCACTCCCAAGGAATCATGCCGCCCGTGATACCCCACCCCCGCCAGCTTCGCCACGTGTTCCGGTCGAAGAGCGCCTGGAGTTTCTGGTGGGCGGGATGATTGTCCAGTTCGTCGCGACCGCCGCTGATCCAGTCGTAGACCTGGTCGTGCCGGAACTTCTCCACGATCATGCGGCGGTAGGAATCCGGCTCGAGCCGGTATGCGTCGGAGCCAAGATAGATCGCGCAGAACTCGGTCATGAGCGGCTCCGAGATCCGGTTCTCGCCGTATTGACAGCGTCCGCGCTGGAATGTGCACGAGAGCGGCGTCCCGAACTCGACCGCCATGAACGGCAGATCCCCGTGCTCGGCCCACTCCGACGGCCACTCCTCCCGCTCCTGGAGCGGGATCAGGTCGAGGTAGCAGTTCGACGCCTGGAAATCCCCGACCGCTCCGCCTTCGTGGGACGTGATCGGCCGGGTGGGGTCGTGCCGGCGGATGGTCTCGAGCAGGCGGCGGCCCACCTTCTCCCCGGTCCGCGTGAAATCGGCCGAGAGCGTCTTCGAGTTGGCGAGCCGGAGCGGGTTGAGGTCGTCCGTGTACCCGAACCGGTTCGCGGTCGAGACCAGGATCACGATCGAGGGGTGGTTGCGGAACGTCTTCCACTCCCGGGCAAAAGCCGCCTCCCACGCCGCCCACGATGCCTCGGGCGCATCCTCCCACCCGACGTATGACTCGATGGAAAGCGCCGGGTACATGACCAGGAGCCCGCGCTCGTCCGCGGCACCGGCCCAGGTCTCGTTGAAATGGACGGACCCCGGCTTCGCGGTGTCGTCCGGCCAGATTTCCAGCAGGTTGTAGCCCGTGGCCAGGAGACCGTCGCACACATTACCCATGCATTCCGGGATGCCTGCCACCTCCTGCTCGTCCAGCCATACCATGGGGCGCAGCCGGATCGGCCTCTCGTTGAGCAGGAAGTCCTTGCCCTCGATCCGGAACTCGCGGAAGCCGAACCGTTCCGTCCACTCGTCCCGGAATCCCGGTCCCTCCGCCTTGAGCCGGAGGGTGTAGAGATAAGGATGCCCCGCGCCCCAGAGTACCGGGTCCGGCCATCGCCACTCGAGCCGGACGGTCTGGGCCGCCACGGAGGAAACCGCGGCGTCGCCACTGAAGACGCGGACGGGCTTCCCGCCGGCCGATTCCGTTCCTGCCGGGCCGAAAACCTCGGCCGTGAACTTCGCCGGGCCAGCCGCTTCGACATCCGCGAGGTCCACGTCGAGCGTGAGCGATTTCGCCCGCACCGACGTCCGGATGAACACCCCGTCCAGCCGGGCGCCCCGCGACCGGCATTCGAGCGTGACATCGCCCGTGAGCCCGCGCGCTTCCATGCCTGCCGCGGTCGAGGAAACGGATGCGATGAGGCGCAGGGTCGCGGTCCGTCCCGGCTGGACCCGATCCGTGAGATCCACCTCGCCGCCCGGCCACGCGATCCCTCCCGCCTCGACGCCGTCGACGAAGACGGTCGCCTGCGCCGCCGGCCGCACCACCTTGAGCAGGATCCGGCGGCCCTTCCACTCGCCGGGCACCGGGACCTCGCGCTCGTACCAGCCCGCCGCCTGCGCCTTCCAGTCCGGCCGTTCCCACGGCGTCCCCGTGGCCGTCAGTGGTCCTTCTAGGTTCCAGCGCGGCCAGTCCGCGTAGACCCAGGTGCCCGGAACGCGGAGCCAGCCCGAGACGCCGGCGGACGCGCCCGCCACCCCCGGCCCCGCAGGCCGGAATCTCCAGAGGCCATTGAGCACCAGTCGACCGCGCGAGGGCGCGAGGGAGACGACGGGAGCCCGGGTCCAGTCCGCCTCGGCGGCCGTCCGAAACGCAACTGCTGGATCGGGAGTGGGACGCGACTCCGCGGCCGCCGCCAGCAACGCCAAACCCGACACGACCAGGCGGACGGCCTGATTCACTTCCGGGGCCCTCTCGTCAGCGCCTGACCCGGATCGGCATGACTATAGCCTGGTAACCGTTGAACAGGAGTGCCTTCTGGATCGAGAGCGCCGTCTGGCTGTGGAGAAGCGCCGATGTCCAAGTCTCGCGCTCGAACACGATCTTGCCGACAAAGAACACGGTATCCCGGAACTCGTTCGCGATCTCGGCGCAGAGTTCCTCGAGCGCTTCGAGCCGGTCCACGTTGAGCGCGTACCGGTACTCCGCGTGGAACCCGAGCCGCCGCCCGAGGTCGAGGTACTTCTCGAGATCCGTCTTCACCGTCTCCTCGAGCAGGTGGAGCGCGTCCACCCCCTTGAACCGGCTCGAGTCGATTGTCCCGACCTCGACGAAGATGACGTTCCTGAACCGCTTGGGAAAGAGCTTGAGGATCGAGAACAGCGTGTGGATGCCCAGGCCGTTGTAGCCCGACACCATGAGTACCGCGGTCGGCGCGGCGGGGTTCTTGCGCGGCACCCGGTGCTTCGAGGTCGTGAGATGGATCGTGGTGAGCAGGTCGTCCAGTCTCTTGAGCTGGGCCCGGACCCGCCGGTAGTGGGTCTTCACGAGGAGGCATCCGCCGATCACGGCGCCGGTGAGGAGGAAGACCGCCCAGGCCCCCTCGCGGATCTTGATGTAGGCCGTGAAGAGCAGGATCGTCGTCGTGATCAGGAGTCCGCCGCCGTTGACGACGAATGGCCGCAACCAGCGCTGGCCGGTCCCCCGGACCTCGAGCCAGTGGCGGCACATGCCGAGTTGGGAGAGCGTGAAGGTAATGAAGACGTTGATCGAGTAGATGATCACCATGACCGCGACGTTCGCGTGCGTGAGGAAGATCACGGCCGCCGCAGTGGCGGCCATGACCACTATCCCGTCCTGGTTCACGAGCCGGTCCGACAGGTTCGCGAACCGCCGGGGCGCCCAGGAGTCCACGGCCATGCTGGCCAGCACCTGTGGTCCGCTGATGAACCCGGTCTGCGCACCGACAATCAGGAGGGCCGCCTCCGATATCAGGGCCAGGATCACGGCGACGTGGCCCGCCGGCATGCCCCACGGATGCCATCCTTCCCACAGGTGCTGGAAGAGCAGGGCGTTCATCGTCCGGCCCGGCTGATGCTGAATCTCGTGGAGGAGGTAACAGACCAGGAGCCCGCCGGCCGTGAACGCCAGCGAGAACGCCATGTATGTCATCGTCCGCTTCCCCGTCTCCGCCCGGGGCTCCCGGAGAACGGGAATCCCGTTACTGACGGCCTCCAGCCCGGTGTAGGTGCCGCCGCCAACCGAGAATGCCCGCATGAGAATCATGAAGGTCCCGAACAGGCCGACCGCCTGGATCAGCCCGCCGGTCTCACGGGAACTCTCGTAGAGAATTGCGCCCGTTCCCGTGCCCTTCATCAGGATTCCCATCAGGATTATCGCCAGGTGGGTGACGACGAAGACCAGAAAGATCGGGGTAAGCGTCAGTACGGACTCCTTGAGACCCCGGAGGTTGAGCAGGAAGAGCAGGAACAGAAGTACGAGGGCCATCCACATCTTCCACGGCTGGTAGGCGACGGGCAGGATGCTGAAGAAGGCGTCCGCACTGCTCGCGATCGAAACCGAGATCGTGAGCACGTAGTCCACGACGAGCGCGGCTCCCGAAACCAACCCGGCCGAGGAGCCGAGGAACCGCGTCGCAACCAGGTAGCCGCCGCCCGCTCCGCCGCTCGCGAAGAGCTCGATGATCTGGACGTAGGAGGCGGCGATCGCGAAGACGGCGAGCGCGACGAGGCCGACGAGGGGAAGGGTCAGGCTCGTGTTCTTTCCGAGGGCGAGGTAGGCGGCCTCGGGGCCGTAGCACGAGGACGACAGCCCGTCGGCTCCCATCCCGATCCAGGCCAGAACCGCGATCAGGGACGTCGTATGGAAGATCGTCCGGTCAAGCGGGTTCTTGGCCGCCCCGATCACGAACTCCTTGATCCGGGCGACGAGCGAGCGATCCGCGTCGCCGTTATGAAGGCCCATATTGATCGAAAACCCTATGCCTCCCGGGAAAACCTGTCAAGGGGTCGAGAACAAAAGCTTTACCAGGCGTAGGCCTCGGGCGCCCGTCCGCCGGGACCCGGGAAGATCGAGTCGAGCGCCTTCAGCGTCGCCGGCGAGAGCCTGATCCGGAGCGACCGCTGGGCCCCGTCGAGCTGGTCCATCGTGCGCGGCCCGATGATCGGCGCGGTCACGGCCTTCTGGTGCAGGAGCCAGGCCAGCGCGACGTCCGCGGGCCGCTCGTGCAGTTTTCGGCACAGGGCCTCCCACGCGACGAGCTTCGCCCGCTCCTTCCGGACGCGCTCCTTTGCCCAGCCCTCGGACCGGCGCCCCCCCTTCACCTTACCCAGGATGCCGCCGAGCAGGCCGCTCGACAGCGGGCTCCACGGGATGATCCCGAGCCCGTAGGCCTCGCAGGCCGGAATGACTTCGAGCTCGATCATGCGCGCGGTCAGGTTGTAAAGGCTCTGTTCGCTGACGAGGCCCATGAACGCTCTACGCGCGGCGGCCTCGTTCGCCTGGGCGATGTGCAGGGCGGCAAAGTTGCTCGACCCGACGTAGATCACCTTGCCCTCGCGCCGGAGCTGGTCGAACGCCTGCCAAATCTCCTCCCACGGCGTCTCGCGATGCACGTGATGCATCTGGTAGAGATCCAGGTAATCGGTCTTCAGCCGGCGGAGACTTCCCTCGCAGGCCTTCCGGATATGGAGGGCCGACAACCGGGATTCGTTCGGCCAGTCGCCCATCTCCCCGTGCACCTTGGTCGCCAGCACGACCTTGTCGCGCCGCCGGCCGCCCTGGGCAAACCAGCGCCCCACGATCTGCTCGGTCACGCCCTCGCCCTTCTTCCAGCCGTAGACGTCGGCGGTGTCGAAGAAGTTGATGCCGAGCTCGAGGGCCCGGTCCATGATGGCGAAGCTGTCCCGCTCGCTCGTGAGGGGGCCGAAGTTCATGGTCCCCAGGCACAGCCGGCTGACCTTCAGTCCCGTTCGTCCGAGCCTCGTGTACTGCATTGCCGCCTTCGTCTCCGCCATGATTCATCCTCCTTCGCGCCGGTGCTGGAGGATCAGGATACCAGACGGACGGTCAGTCTATCTTGACGCGGTAGCAGACGCAGCCCGTGGTGCTCACCCCCGCCATCGGAACCGTCCACCTGAGCCACCGCGTGCCCGCCACCGGATTGGCCGTGGTGAACGACGGCCCCGGGGGCGGGGCCGCGGTCGTGGCCGTCGAGTAGGCCACTCCGGGCGTCACGCCGTCCGTGTTTCCACAGTCGAACGCGTTGACCGACGCCTCGGGCACGAAGGTCATCCCCTTCGGCACCGCGTCCGTGAGAACGATCGTGAATGCCGACGCGGAGGAGTAGTTGCTCCAGCAGACCTTGAAGGCCACCGTATCCGAGGACGCCGCCGTCGTGAACCGCGGCTCCTTGAAGAGCTTGAGATCCACGCCCACGACCATGATCGAGAGCAGACCCGTGATCGATCCATCCGTGGTGTCGTTGCCCACGATCGTCTGCTGGCCCAGCTTCGTGAAGCTGACGTTGAGGAAGATCCGTACCCCGTTGTCGCACCCCCCCCCCGCACGCCACGCACGGCGGCGTCGAGCTCTTCCACGTGTAGTTGAAGAGATCCATGGCCCCCCCGTCGATCTTGGCCCCGGGATCCGTGGAAGTGAAGGAGGTGGTCCCGCAGTAGTCGTCCTTCGTCGTCCCGGCCGCGTCCACGACCACGACCGTGATCCACGCGCTGGTTCCCAGGAACGCCACCGGCGGCCCGATGATCTCGTAGTGGGTGCCCACGACCATGAAGGGAGCGCAGAACATGCGCTGGTGGTCCGCGCAATTGATGTGCTGGCAGAGGAGGTTGCCCTGCGAGCCCGTGCCCAGCAGGTTGATCCTGATGTTCCGCCTCGCGCCGTTCGCCATGTCCGTGAAATCGCTGAACATGATGCACTGGTCCGGCCCGTTCGACGTGTAGGTCGCGCTGTACCCGTCGCTCGAGACCGCCCGGACCGCCATGTTCGTCTTCGGACAGAAGACGTCGACCGCGTATAGGGCGTAGTTGTCGGGACATCCCGCCTTGTAGGTGCAGGACTGGTACTGCGATACCCAGAACTCCTGCCCGGTCTGGTCGCCGTTCGACGCGTGCACGACCGATCCCCCGAACCAGCTCATGAAATGCTCGCCCGCAACCACCTGGATCGGCCCGCCGGAAAGCTGGACGATCCGCCAGATGCCCCAGGTGTTGTCCGGCGTCTTGAACGAGAACGCGGGGTCGTACGGCGGCCCGTAGCCGTGCGGATTGCCGTTCGGTATGACTCCGACGGCGAGCCCGGGCAGGACGGTGTCCGTCGGCCCCGCCAGCCAGGTGCCGGAGGTGTCCGCCATCCACGGCGGCACGTTCGGAGGCGCCGGGAAGGACTTCCGCGGCTTGTACCATTCGATCCGGTACGTGGCCGTGGTTGCGCCCAGGTTCGTCACCCCCACCTGCGACTGGTAGTCCGTCTCCCAGCCGGGGAAGACGTAGAACGTGTAGCCGGCGCCCGGCTTCGACGAGGTGGCACCCGTTTCGCGGTTCGGCATGAGATGGTTCATGACGAGCGCCCCGCCCTTCGCCCATTGGTGGACGACGAGCTTGGTCTGGGACGAAACGATGCGGTAGTATCCGCCTTCCCCGGTGTCCACCGGCGGTTTCATCACCTGGCTGTCGGGATCGACTTCGTAGATGTCCCAGAAGTCCCACCCCCGGGCGGCGGTGTTCCACTTGAAGACGAGAACCGTGGTGTCGAGGTTCGACCGGTACACGTTGTAGGCGTCGATCGACGTGTTCATGATGTTGAGCGCATCGCTCACGACGTCGTCCGTCTGGTTCTCGCGGAGGAAGGTGTAATGCATGAATCCCGAGAAGGAGAGCGAGTTCGACGGCGTGAACGTATGGCCGTCGTCGAACTGCGTTTCGGCGAGCGAAAACACCTGCCACAGGACGGGCGAGTTCGACACCAGCTTGTATATGAAGTGGAACGGGAATCCCGGGCACGGATCCGTTACCCCCGAGTTCGGGAGGCATGGCGCGTTCCACCGGCTGTAGTGCGTCGGGGCCCGTTCCACGCCGCATCCGGTCGAACCCGGACAGAAGAGCCCTCCCGAGCAGGTGCCGATCAGGGGGCCTATGGACGCCGAGACGCCGCCGTCCGCCGCCCAGCCCGTTGGTCCCACGTATTCGATTCCGCGGAACTCGAAGTCCGTCGCCTTGTTGAGCGGGTAGAACACGATGAACGGGTCGCATTCGTTCCAATTGTCGTTGGCACTGCCCGTGCCCACGTAGGAAAGGTACGTCGTCCGCAGGACCACGGGCGCCAGATGGGTGAACACCTTGGGTTTGATGGAATTGCCTGTCCCGTCCACGATCCCGGATGCCCCCCAGGCCTGGATCGAGGCCTGGTTGATCGCGGTCGAAAAGGCCTTGGCCGCCTGGGAGACGCGGGCCTTCCACCTGAGCTCAACCGTCATCTGGGGCGGCAGGTCGAGCGCCCAGGTCAGGATGGTCTTGCCGGCCACGACCTTCACCCCGGGGCTCGCGGCCGCGCACCCGGTCGGCGTCATCGTCCACCCAACGCAGGGGTCCTCGAAACCGTACCCGTCCGGCGTCCATACCTCCATCTCCGGCGGCACCGTGTCCCAGATGTGCACGTTCCACCACGTCTTCTTCGTCGATACGTTCTTCGCGAAGATCGAGTAGACCATCTCGTCGTCCGGCTGGCCGAGCCGTCCCGCGAAGACGACGTCGTTGTCACCGAGCTTCCAGAACAGGTACCGGCGGACCGTGAGGCCCGTGGACGCCCCCCAGGCGGTGACCGGGCACCCGACTCCCGTATATACGGCGGACGCCGAGTTGTTCAACCCCGGCCCCTCGGGGGCTCCGACGTCGCCGCTCCCCGGTTCGAACGACTCGCCGTTCCCCCAGTCCAGGGACACCGAGAACGTCACCTCCCCCGTGGGCCCGCCCGCGACCGGCAGGGGACCGGGAATGACCCACCTCAGCGTCTGGGGCGGACCGATGTTGGGCGTGCCCCACGTGGGATCGGGCGCCGGCGCCCCCGATCCCGCGATGTAGTGCGTGTAGGGGGGAATCGTGTCGAATACCTCGATCTGCGTGATCGAGGTGCCCTGGCGTCCGTAGTAGATCGTGTAGGTCAGGGTGTCGCCGGGCGCCGCCGTGTCCTTGTCCGCGTCCTTGAGTATGTGGACGATATGCATGTCGCCGCCGGGCAGGTCGTCCCACGGCAACGTGCACTGGTCCCCGGTCGCCGGCGAGCAATGGTTGTCCGAGACCGATCCGCCGCACGTCGTGTTCGTGAGCCCGTGGAACGGGAACCCGAGGTTGATGCTGACCCCCTCGGCCGGACAGGGGGCGACGTCCACGTAGAGGTGCATCTCGAAGGAAGCCGCGGTACACCCTACGCAGAGGGGGTTGCACTTGCCCACGTTGATCGTGGTCCCGCCCCAGGTCCACGCCGGGTAGGCGCCGGTATCCTCGTCGTAGACGCCCGCATACGTCATCGCGTAGGTTGCCTGGATGCTCCCGTTGCAGCCCAGCACCCAGTAGACACTCGCGATGTCGGCCGACGTGGCGGATCCGAAGTTGACGACGGTGACGCCCTGCACGGTATCGGTCGGATCCGGATCGACGCACCCTTCGCAGAGCTCGACGACGAACGACCCGGCCCAGACTTTCGCCCAGTTCGGGAAGACCATGGTGCCGGGCGGGACGAGCCCCTCGTCCCACATGTCGGTCAGATAGACGTCCGCCCGCGTGCTTGACGGCGTAACCGCCCAAGCTGCCGCGAGGAGAAGGCTTGCGCCCAGCCGCCATCCACGTACCCAGATCATGAGGTCTCGCACTGCCACGACTCCCTTTCGGGCCCCCTCCTCTTTCGGACTGATTCTAGCACCGGGAGTGATGGTTCATTCCCGCACGCCGACCGGTTTAGCGGCGCTTCGCGCGCCAGTTGTGATAGGCCCGGTGAAGCGCCGTGGACGCCCCGGGGTCGTAGCCGCCCTGGAGACTCATCGTCGAGCCGTATTCGTAGATGATGATCCGGTCGCCGTACGGCCCGCCGGCCGCGACGAGCGGACCCTCGCGCTCAATCTGCTCCGCGATCCCCGGGAACCGCCGGCCCTTGAACGTCATCGCGTCCATGGAACCGCACGCGTACTGCCGGTCCACGAGCCGGAAGACCTCGAGGTCCAGCCAGAACGACTTCCGCGCCCGGCGGCATGCGTCCCGCGCGGCGGCGAGGTACGCGCGGGCGTCGCACGGGACCGCGCCGGGGTCGCCGACCGGCGGCGGGTCCAGCCAGGCATGCAGGACGCCGATGCCGTCCTGCATCATGAGAATGTCGACGTCGCAGGACTCGAGCAGGAGCGCGTACCAGTCGCGAAACACGTCCGGCGGCATGGCCCCGTGGCCGAAGAACGGCGCGATCGAGACCGGCTTCCCGGGCGCCTTCGCGTGGAGGTGGGCGATCAACGGCCGGTAGTACCCGTCGAGCAGGCGGCCCAGCGGCGTTCCCGGCGCCGCGCTCACGGGCTCCCACGACCTGGTGCTGTCGAGCTCCTGCGGAATGTACCAACCGCGCCAGCATTTGGTTCGGCCGTACCGCGCGACGATCTCGTCGGCGACGGTTTCGTTGAACCGCTCCAGTTCGCGGTATCCCTCGAGCGTGGTCGTTCCCGCGTACGCCCAGTCGTCCCGGTAGCCCAGTCCGAGGTGCACCTCGATGCCGCCCACGCGCTCCGCCGCCGCGAGCACGGCGCCGATGAGGTCGCCGTCGGGCGCCGGAAGGCCCGCCGCGCACCCGGGGTAGAAGGCCCGGCCGCCGTACGTCGCATGCTGGAACACAATGGTTTCGAACCCGAGGGCCTTCATGTCGCCGAGCTCGCGCTCCCACCACGCCACGTCCTTCGGCCCGGACCAGCCGCCGAAGAACGTGCCCGTGATCCGGTCCGGGGCTTTGGGGCCGCAACCGGCCGTCACGACCGTGATCGCCGCGCAGACGACGAACCAGGCGTTTCCGCGTTTCCCCCGCTCATGCATGAAGCCCCGTGGGCATTATACGCACGGACCGGTATAATCCGGCGCTGAAGCCGGACCCGGCGGGATCCCAAGTCGATGGAAGAAGACAGGAGGACCAAGATGGCGGTGAGCGAGGTCAGGATCGGACTGGTCGGGTGCGGCGGGATCGCCCGCGCGCACGTGGAGGCGTACAAGGCGGCGGGCGGCAACCGGATCGTGGCCGTGACCGACGTCGTGGCGCCCGCGGCAGCGAAGATGGCGAAGCACACGGGCGCGCGCGCGGCCGCGTCCATCGCGGAGATGATCGAGCAGGACCGCCTGGACGCCGTGAGCGTCTGCACGCCCCCGGCAGTCCACCTCGCCAACTGCCGGCCGTTCCTGCGTGCCGGAATCGCCGTCCTATGCGAGAAGCCCATGGAGGCCACGGAGCCGGCGGCCTCGGCCCTCCGGGATGAGGCGCAGAAGGCGCGCGTGCCGTTCCAGGTCGCCTACTGCCACCGGTTTCACGGACCCATCCTCGAGCTCAAGAAGCTCATCGACCGCGGCGTCCTCGGCGAACCCCTCCTCTTCCGCAACATCTTCGCCGGGTACCTGGACCTCACGGGCAACCACCGCGTGAACCGGAAGCTGTCGGGTGGCGGGGTCGTCATCGACAACGGCTCACATGCCACGGACCTCTACCGGTTCCTGGTCGGCGAGCCCACGCACGTCCAGGCGGTCATGGGCACGGCGATGCAGAAGTACCCGATCGAGGACTTCGCGCTCATGACCCTGGAAGGCCCCGGCCGCGCGCACGGCGAGATCACGCTGAGCTGGTCCCTGCCGGTCAGCGGCAACTGGGTCGAGTGGTACGGGACGAAGGGCACCGCCTACGTCAGCTACTGGAACGAGGGCGCGCCGGACCTGTGCTACCAGGTCGGGGGCGGCAAGCGGACGGTCGTGGCCGTGCCGGATTCCGACCGGTTCACGGGCGAGGTCTCCCACTTCCTCGCCTGCGTGCGGTCGAAACGGACCCCGTCCCCGTCGGCCGAGGACGGGTACCGAACGGCCCGTGTCATCGCCGCCACCTACCGAGCCGCGAAGGAGGGCCGGCGTGTCGCCGTCGGCCGCTAGCGGCGAGGCGGCCGCCGCGGCGCTCATCGCGAAGGACCTCCTTGCGCTCGGGGTGCGCCGCGGTGGCCTGCTCCTTGTCCACTCCTCGCTGAAGTCGCTCGGGAAGGTGCCCGGCGGGCCCGAGACCGTCATCTTGGGGCTGCTCGAGGCCCTCGGCCCCGAGGGCACGCTCCTGCTCCCGGCCCTGAGCTACAGCTTCGTAACCCCGCAGGCTCCGGTGTTCGATGTCCGCTCCACCAAGTCATGCGTGGGCGCGATCCCGGAGCACTTCCGCACGAGGAACGGCACGCTCCGGAGCGTGCATCCCACTCACTCGGTGGCCGCCACCGGGCCGCGCGCGCACGAGCTGCTCGACGATCACCTCGACGACTCGACGCCCGTGGGGCCGCACTCGGCCTTCCGCAAGCTGCGGGATCTCGGCGGCCAGCTCCTCTTCCTCGGATGCGGGCTCGAACCCAACACTTCCATGCACGGGGTCGAGGAACTCGTCGAGCCACCGTACCTGTTCGACCCGCCGATCGACTACCGGCTCACGCCCGCGGACGGAAGGACGATCACGAAGCGGTACCGGCCCCACGGGTTCGCGAATGTCGACCAGCGGTACGACCGGATGGAAGGTCTCCTGGAGCCGAAGGGCCTGTTGCGCGCCGGCCCCGTTCTCGCGGCGACGGCACACCTCATGGACGCCCGTCCGGTGTGGGAACTCGGGGAGGCCACGCTCCATCGTGATCCCTGGGCGTTCGTGGACCGTCGCAGGGGCTGAGCGCCCTCCTCTACTTCATCGCGGTGAAGATCGCGGCGACCAGCGCCGCGATCGTGAGCGTGCCCAGAATCGCCCACACCTTGTCGACGGCGACGGTGGTACGCGGGATCTCGAGCCGGACCTGCTTCTTCGGCGCGGCCGCGTCCTCGGCAGCGGGCGGAGCCGCGACCGCCCCGGCATCCTCGCTCGCGGCCACGGGCACCCGCCGGGCTTCGACGTTGACCTGATCGGCGTTGCGCCAGAGCGTCAGCGTCATCCTGCTGTCTGCCGGCCCAATGAGCATCCGGCGCACATCGAGCCAGGAACGGTTCCAGGCGGGCTCCCCCCCGACGGCGAGCAGCATGTCGTACTCGATGATGCCGTTCTTCCACGCCTGCGAGTGACCGTCGACGCCCACGACTCCCGGGTAGAAATTCCTTCCGTCGTTCGTAAGGATCTCAAGAGCCATCCCCGGAAAGTCGCCGCCCTTCGTCGTGAGCTCCGCCATCGAAGTGGCCGGGAACTGGTGAACGACCATCCAGGCCACCAGCTGGGACGCGATCCGGATGTCCCGGGACCGCGAGATCCCGCAGCCGGTGCCGACCCAGACTTCCCCCAGAGTCTTGCCGTCGAGAAGACTCAGGGTAACGGTGGCCGTGTACCTTCCGCTCATGGACGGCGCCCTGGCGTGCCCGCGGGGAGGCCAGTCGGGCAGTTGCGCCACGGTACCCGTGGGGTCGGGCAGGGTCCCCCATCCCCACGTGTCCGCCGCCGCCAGCGCCGCGAGCGACCCGGGCGGGGTGGGCAGCGTCATCCCGGGCTTCCATTCCGGCGCCTGGATGACGGTTTGCCTGGTCACCCCCTCCGTCCTCTCGATGGTGGCGTCGACTCCCACGACGAAGTCGGGGTTCTCCCCCATCCGCACGAACCGGTAGCCGTTGCTCTCGAACAGGTTCCGCACCGTGAACAGCACGGAACGCTGGTCCGCCTCGGTCTTGAGCACGGCGCTCGGGTTCACCGCCGCAAGGGGGTAGACCGAGAAGTTCGCGTATCTGAAGGCCGAAAGGTCCGGGGACTTGTATTCGCGCACCGCCGGGCCGATGTCGATGGAAACCGGCGTCAAGCTGTGGACGGACGCGCATCCCGCGAGCAGGGCGCCGGGGAGCAGAAGGCGCGCCAGACGTCCGCGGGTCGTCACAACGCTATTCTACACCGCTCCTGGCTAGCAACCCTCGAGGAATCTCCCGCCAGCCAGCAATCCAGCCTGCTCGGTCTCGGTCCGGTTGTTGAAGTTCTCGTCCTCGAGCTCGATGGAAACCAGTCCCGCGTACCGGGCCTCGGCCAGGATCCCGAAGGCCTCGGGCCAGTTCATGATCCCGTGGCCCGGGATCGTGTATCGCCAGGCCATGTCCCCGAACCCGTGGCCCTTCCCGAACGTCGCGGGCTGTTCGTGACCGTATTCGTACAGCGCGTCCGCGTAGAGCGCGGTGTCCTTGCCGTGCACGTGCACGATCCGGCCCGCGAACTCGCGCAGGAACCTGACCGCGTCGATCCCCATCCGGATCAGGTGCGACGGGTCGTAGTTCAGCCCCATGGCCTTCGACGGCACCGCCTTGAAGAACGCCCGGTACCCCTCGGGGGTGCACACGAGCGCGCCGGGACCCGGCCAGCCCTCGATCGCTAGTCCGGCCTTCGCCGCCTCGAGGACGGGAGCCAGCGCGGCGAAGCTTTCGACCATGTACCCGAAGTTCTCGCGCCGGGGCTTGGCGGGATCCTCCGGGAGCATGACGATGAAGTGGTTCATGGCCCCGAGCGCGGCGCAGGCCTTGACGTAGGCCGCGTTCTTCTCGACGGCCGCCTTCCGCTTGCCCGCGTCGGGCGAGAGCATGGCGTTCCATTCCGCCAGGTCCACGGTCCCGATCCGGAGTCCGGCGGCGAGGACGTCCTTCCCCGTCGTATCTCCGTCGCGCCCCAGATCGATCCCGGCGAATCCGTTCGCTTTGGCGAAAGCCAGCACTCCCTTGAGATCCTTGTTCCACTCCGACCAGCCCCGCCGGAACCCGACACCGAATCCTCCCGTCCGCGTCTTCATGAACGATCCTCCTCGTCGTAGCAAGCTTTATCCAGTGAAGCCGTGACGATCATACACCCTGGGGGGTAGAGTGGACGCGATGACGCGGCTGAGGGTCGAGGACACCGCGATGATGGCATCGGACCTCGGGGAGCCCAATCCGCTCCCCGCGTTCCGGGAATCCGCGGACGACCGCGAGGTCCGGTGCGACGAGACCGTCCCTGCCGAGGACCGGAACCGGCTGGGGAAGGCGTGCGGGACCCGGATCCTGCCGTACCCGGTGTGGGACGGCTATGACGACCGGCTGGAGCCACGGACCTTCCGGACCGTCGTGCTCGAGAACAGCCGGCTCCGGGCCGTCGTCCTACCCGCACTGGGCGGCCGGCTCTGGTCGCTCGTCGACCTCGAGAACGGCCGCGAGCTCCTCGCCCGCAACCCCGTGGTCCGGTACGCGAACGTCGCGCTCTGCAACGCCTGGGTCGCCGGCGGCATCGAGTGGAACTGCGGCCGGCTGGGACACCACTGGCTTACGTCCTCGCCCGTCTTCGCCGGAGTCGTCCGGGGCTCCCGGAGTGAGCCGGCCCTCCGGCTCTGGGAGTACGACCGGCTGAACCGGGCCGTCTGGCAGGTGGACCTCCACCTGCCGGATGGCTCTCCCTTCCTCTTCGCCTGCATCCGGATCGTGAATCTCAACGACGCCGCGATCCCGGCCTACTGGTGGACGAACATGGCCGTTCCGGAATCCCCGGACATCCGCACGCTCGTTCCGGCGGACCGCGTCCTCGCGCATGACGCCCAGGGCCGGCTGGGTCTGCATCCCCTGCCGGCGCCGGACGGGTTCGACTCAACCCGCGCCACCGCCCACCCGCATGCGTGGGAGGGATTCTTCCATCTCGGGGATGTTCGTCCCTTCGTGGCCGCCGCCGACGGATCGGGCCGGGGTTTGGTCGAGACGTCCACCCGGAGACTGCGCGGCCGCAAGATGTTCGCGTGGGGTATGGACCCGTCGGGACGTTGGTGGCAACGGCGCCTCGGCGACGGCGCATTCGCCTACTACGAGATCCAGGCCGGGCTCGCCCGCACCCAGCTCGAATGTGTCCCGATGCCGGGCCGGGACCGGTGGGCGTGGACGGAGGCCTTCGGCCCGTTCAGCGGCGATCCGGCGCTCACGCACGGAGCCGACTGGAGCGCCGCCTGGCGGCACGCCCTGGACCGGCTCGATGCCGCGCTTCCCGCAGCCGAGCTCGAGACCCGGCACGCGGGATACGAGGCGATGCTCGATCGCGCTCCCGAGGCCATCGTGTCCGCAGGCTCGGGCTGGGGAGCCTTGGACGCGAAGATGGCAGACGTCGGGCACGGAGTTTCGGCTTCCGCCGAAACTCCGCGGGCGTCCTCGCCCGAGGGGACTCCGTTCCCGGAGTGCACGCTGGGCCCGGACCAGGCCCCTTGGCTCGAACTCCTTGAAACCGGACGGCTTCCGGCGCGCGATCCCGCCGCGATTCCGGCGGCGCCCATGGTCCGGCCCGAATGGGCCGCGCGTCTCTCCGCCCACGCGCCGCGGTGGGACGCGCTCCTCCAGCTCGGCATCCTCGAGATCGAGAACGGGAATCCTGCCGGCGCGCGCGCGGCGTGGGACGCCTCGACCGCCCTGGAGCCCTCGGCGTGGGGCTACCGGAACCTGGCCCGGCTCGAGCTGGCGGAACACCGGCCGGCGGCCGCCGCCGCCCTGCTCGAGCGCGCCTGGTCGCTGGCTCCCGAGGCGATCCGGCCTTCGCTTGCCCGGGAGCGGCTCGAGGCGCTGTTGGCCGCCGGCCGGGGGCCGGAGGCCCTCGCCTTCGCCGAGGGTCTCCCGCCCCCCTTGCGGAACCGCGACCGGATCAGGCTCCTGACCGCCCGCGCCGCGCTGGCCGCCGGCGATGCCGCGAAGGCGCGCGCGCTCATGGAAGGAATGACGGCCGTCGATCTGCGCGAGGGCGAGTCCGCGCTCGACGACCTGCGGGCCGCGCTCGCGGCCCGCCCACCGGCTACACTGGACCCATGTCCCTGAGCCTGATCCTGGCCCTCGGGGCCCTGGCAGCCCGCTCCTCCGCCGGCGTCCCCGTGACCAACTCGTCCTTCGAGGAAGGCGCGAACGCGCCATCCGGGTGGACGCTGGACGGCCCGGGCGGCAAGTGGCTCAGGGGCGATGCGGCCACGGGCCGCCGGGCGGTCGCGGTCTCGGGTACCGGGGCAACCGAAAGCTCCTGGCTCTCCTCCCCGGTGCCGCTGGAACCTCTGCGGGTCTACGAGGTCCGGTTCCGCGCCCGCCGGATCCGGCCCGGCGGCGGCGGCACGCCCGTCACCGGCCCCGCGTTCTGCAACCGCGATGTCGCCATCGCGGCGACCGTCTGGACCGGGTACTCGTCGATCTTCGTGACCCCGTCCGTCATGAGCCCCGCGGACCGTCGCCTGCACTTCGGGCAGTGGCGCATGAGCGGCGCGGTCGCCTACGACGACATCCAGGTCGTCGCCGCGTCTCCCGTCTACGCCAGGAGCGAGGACATCGTCCTCGGCGAAGGCGAGAGCCTGACGGGCACCCGGTATTCGTTCACGGCGCCGTTCGAGAGCGAGGGCCGCAACCAGAGCCGCCCGCTCGCGGGCTGGCGCGCGCGGTTCAACACGAACCGGTGGGTCCTCGGCGCGGGCGATGAGGTCGTGTACCGGCACGTCGTCGGCAACCGCTCCCAGTCCGAGGCGATCGTCGACGTAGCGGTCACGTGGCACGAGGGCGGCGAGCTGGCCGTCGAGGCATCGCGGGACGGGAAGTCCTGGCAGGAACTGGGCGTGATCGGCGGCCGCGAACGCCGGGCCTTCGCGGTACCCGCGGCGCTCCTGCCTGCGCCCGAGGTCTGGATCCGGCTCCGGGTTGGAGCGGCCAAGCCCCGCGGACCGGGCGCCGATCCGGGCTCCCTCCAGGTCGGCGGCTACGCCTATCGCTCCGTGGTCTCCGGCCTCCCCCTGGCGTTCGCCGGGCGCACGGGGTTCGTCTCCCTGCTCGGCACCGATCCCCGGTTCAACGTGACGGTCGATTCGCTGGGCGACCAGGTCCCGAACGGGCGCAACATTCTCCAGTGCACGGTCACCAACAACACGAAGGGGCCCCTCCAGGTCCGCGCGGAGGCGCACACGGAGCGCGACGGCCGCGCCCAGCCCGCCGCGGTCTTCAGCAACACGATCCAGCCGGGCCCGAACGGGCGGTCGTACCCGTACCCGGTCCCGGGGCCGGGCGACTACGTGATCACGCTGACCGAGGGGCCCGCGTACTCGTACCGGGCCGAGATCCGGTTCCGCGTGCCCGAGATCTACGAGGAGAGCTTCGGCGAAGTCCTGCCGGAGTCGATGGCCGGGGTCGGGCTCTGGTGGGCGACAGCCGGGTGGAAGGTGAACGAGACCCGCGCCATGCCCAACAACGGCGGCCAGGCGGTCCGGATCGCCGCGGCGCGCAACGAGACCGAGTGCGCGCAGGTCGTGATCCGGCCCGAGCTGGCCGTCACGAACCTGCGCGTCGAGGCCGGCCCCTTAAGGCGGGCGCCCGGCGCCGACGGACCCGGCATGATCCCGGCTTCGGCCATCGACATCCTGCGGGTCCGGTACGTCCCGGTCGAGGACCCCACGGACGCCCGCGGGTCCCGGGGCCGGTGGCCCGATCCCCTGCCGCCGTTCGCGGGACCCGTCGACCTGGAACCGGGCCGCAACTACCCCGTCTGGATCCGTGTGCGGGTTCCCCGCGACGCGGTCGCCGGCGTGTTTACGGGCACGATCAAGTTCTCGTCGGATGCCTGGCACGCGTCGGCGACCCTCCTCGTGGAGGTCTACGACTTCGCCCTGCCCGACCGGATGACGCTGACGACCGCGTTCGGGTTCGAGCCCTGGCTGGTCTTCCGCTACCAGAAGCTCGAGTCCGAGCGCGACCGCCGGGCGGTGCTCGACCGCTACCTGGCCGACTTCGCCGCCCATCACGTCAGCCCGTACGCCTACGGCACCGCCGCGCTCGACCCGATCCGGACCGAGTGGCCGGGCGCGGGAAGCTGGACCGGGGGCCGCCGGGACACCGAGGTCAGGTTCGCCGGGCGCAGCTCCCTCCTCGTCGAGGACGACAGCCCGACGCGCCAGCCCGCCGCCACCTTCCGGCCCGTGATCCCGATCCCGAAGCGCGGACTGCGGCTGGCCTTCCAGTACCGGACCAGGACCCCGGGCCAGGCCTTCGTCGTCTCGCTCTCACACGACGACGCGAAAGAGCAGTGGATGTCGGGCCGGAACCTGGATATCACGCTGACGGGAACCGGCGAGTGGCAGGCGTTCGACCGCACGATCACGGCGTTCCCCGCGGGTGCGAAGTCGGTCCGGCTCACGCTCTACGGATCGGCCTGGCAGGACGACGGATCGCCGCTGAGCGCCGTCTGGTACGACCAGCTCTCGCTCCGGGATGCGGGATCGGAAGATGAACTCGCGCCGGGCGGCGACTTCGAGCCGCTGGACCCCAAAGCCCTGGTCCCCGCGATCGACTGGAGGGCGTGGGACCGCGAGATGGCCCGCCAGTTCTCGACGTACCACTTCAACTCCTTCTCGGTCGACGTGCCCGGGCTCGGCGGCGGCAATTTCATGAGCCGCACCGAGCCGTCCCTGCTCGGGTACGGCGAGAACACCCCCGAATACGCGACCGCGATGCGCAACTGGGGCGCGGCGGCCGAGGCCCACCTCCGCGAGAAGGGCTGGCTCTCGGACGCGTTCGTCTACTGGTTCGACGAGCCCGACCCCCGCGACTATGGATTCGTCATGAACGGATTCCGGAAGCTGAAGGAGCACCTGCCCGGCGTCCGCCGCATGCTGACCGAACAGCCCGAGCCCGCGCTCCTGGGCGGCCCGAACGTCTGGTGCCCGGTTCTCGACGCCTACGACCGCGCGGCGATGCACGCGCGACAGGCCGCCGGCGAGACGCTCTGGTGGTACATCTGCACGGGTCCCAAGGAGCCCTACGTCGGCGAGTTCATCGACCGGGGGTCCCCGGATCTCCGGATCTGGTGCTGGCAGACCTGGCAGGAAGGGATCGAGGGCATCCTGATCTGGGCCACGAACTACTGGACCTCGCCGCAGGGATACCCCGACGAGAACGCGCCCCAGAATCCGTACGAGGACGCGATGAGCTGGACCGCGGGCGGCGGCACCCCGGGCACGCGCGAGCCGTGGGGCAACGGCGACGGCCGGTTCCTGTACCCGCCCGAGGCCGCCGCGGACGCGCATCCCGCGAGGGCCATCCTTGATGGCCCGGTGGACTCGATCCGGTGGGAGCACCTGCGCGACGGGATCGAGGACTACGAGTACCTGGCGATCCTGAAGCGCATGCTCGACGAGAAGAAGGTCGTGGGAGGCGTCCGCGCGGGCTACGCCGCGTATCTCGAGGTTCCCCCCGGCCTCTCGCGGAACCTGACCTCGTACGCGCACGAGCCGACCCCGCTCGAGCGCCGGCGCGATGAGATCGCGCGCGCGATCGAGCGTCTTGCGGCGATGCGCTAGGCAGGAACATCCCGTCCAACCGGTATCTGGCGGGCTAGAGTGAGTTGCACGCCCCAAAGGGGGCAGGAGGCGACTCGTGAAGAAGCGCAGGCCAGCGGAAGAGATCGCCGTGCCGCGCGCCTTCACTCACCGACGGGTCGGCGAGAACCGGATGCCCAGTGTCGCATAGTGCAGCCAACCAAGTTCGCCCAGAGGGGCTATCGCATAGTCGAACTGGAAGCCCCATTGCTCGGCACTCCGCCACAGGAAGCCCAGGCCTCCCCTCGGTTGGACCGCCGCCACGTTTCCCTGCTGATAGCGCACGCCGAGACGGACGAAGAACGTGCTGCCCGATCCCGTCGGACGGCCGAACCAGTACGAGAGGCCCGCTCCGCCATCCATGACGTTTTCGGTCTGCCACTCGCCCTCGGCGCCGAGCGCGTAACCTTCCGCCCCCCCCAGGAATCCCTGCGACCGGTTCGCCAGCAGTGCGGCTCCTGCAGTAATGTCCCCGGCGAACAGGTGCCCGGCACCCCATCCCAGCGGGCCCGCCATCCCCCAGAGCGTGAGCATCCGGCCTGCGTCCAGGACCCGCTGGGCCTGAGCGCCGACCGCACCGCCGACACCAATCCGGTTGACATCTGCGAGATGCTGGTTCATCCCGATGATGCGCCCGAGCACGGCGAACCGCCACGACCGGCTGTCGCGAAGAGTCCACTGGCCCGTGACCCTCGCCCCCCACTCTACGGGACGGAAGGTCCCGCCCTCGCCGCCGTACGATCCGTCGGGCTGATCCAGCGTCCTGGTCATCGCGGGGCTCGAGAACACGAAGCCGTCACTGCCGACCCGAAAGCCCGAACCACCACCTCCCTGAATGCCCAGCCCGAACCACCGAAGTCCCGACGAGAGCGCGACGCTGGTGACGTCGGCGTAGCTGCCCTGCCGCCACGGATCCTCCAGCGCAACACCGCCGCTCCCCGCCTGTCTGGCCGTCGTCAGAGTACGGAGCTCGCTGGCGAATCCCTCGCCCCCCCCCTGCGCGCACGCACGGATGGGAGCCATGAGGACCAGCATCATGGGGCACAGAACGCTCGTTCTCCGGATCATTCCACCACCAACCGGCCCTGCTGGCGGTCCGCGCCCTGGCCAATAATCCAGTGGTACACACCAGGGGAAACCCGGCGGCCGGACTCGTTGCGACCGTTCCACTCGACCGTCCCGAAGGATCCCGCCGGGGACTCCCAGACGAACTGCCCGGTCGCGCTGTAGATACGCACTCTCCAGCCTTCTAGGACTCCGTCGAACTTGAGCGTTCCCCGGACCGCCGTCGACGGATTGTACGGCACGGGATGGACGTGGAACTCCATGAAACTTGTGACGGTCGCCACCGCGGACCCGGCCACCGGCAAGCCGGTGCCGGCAACGGACCCCGCCGCCGTGACGTCGACCCGGATCGCGCCCATGCCGTGGGCAACGTAGCTCCAGGTGAACGACTGCGAGGAGCCGACCGGGAGGGAGACCGGCCCCAGAGAGGCCGGCCAGCCCGCAGGCACCACAAGCTCCGCTCCGGAGCCCAGCGAGAGCGCTAGGGTGACGCCCGCCAGGTCCGCTTGGCCCGTGTTCGACAGCGTCACTAGCACCGTGAACGCGGCCCCCGGAGCGACGGTCCCGGGGGCATTGATCGTCACTCCCAGCCCAGCGGGGGGATAGACCGTGACACTCGCGTAGACCGAACCACTCGAAGCCGGCCCCCCCGCCAGCGCCTCCGTCCCCGAAGCCCCGCCCCTGAGCACCACGGGACCCACCGCCGTCGGAGCGGTCAGGACCCACGTGAAGGTTCGCACGCTCCCGGCCGGGAGCACCGCCGGGGCCGACGGACTGGGCCCCGACACCACGGCCGCCGATGCACCAGCCGTAGTCGTGAGCGACCACAAGGCGAATCCGGTCACGTCCGTTCCCCCCGTGTTGCTCACGGTCACCACCACCTGGAACGGGGCGCCTGCAAGCACGATTGCCGGCGACGCGAATGCCGTGGCCGCAAGCGCCCCGGGCTCCAGCACGGTCGAGGTCGCGTATGCGCTCCCGCTGAACAATACGGTTCCGCACGTCGGTTCGTATCCGCTGACCGAGGCCGCCAGCCGGACGGTGCCGGGCGAAGACGCCCCGGTGAAAGTCCAGGAGAAGTCAATCGACGAGCCCGGATCCATGGCAGGCGGGATCGCGGGCGTGGGCCCGGAACCCATTCCCGCGCCTACCGGTCCGACATCGGCGATGGAGATGGCCGGCGCGGTGACGGATGTTCCGCCGGGATTCGATACCGTGATGACGGCGACGAACGGCTGGTTCGCGAGGAGAGCGGCCGGGAACGCCGCGGCCGAGACTGCGAGACGGCCCGTTGCCGTCACGGCGGTCGTCCCATAGGCCGTGCCGCTCACCAGAGTGGCCCCGCACAGAGACTCCGTCGCCGTGACATACGTCCCGATCACGGCCGTCCCGGTCGTCGTCGCCGAAGCCACGAACGTCCAGGTGAAGGTCTGAGACGCTCCCGGCGGCATCGTGACCGGCAAGGACGGCGAGGGTCCGCCAGTCGTCGTCGCCCAGGAAGTCCCCTCATTCACGAATGGACCGACCGACACATTCGACAGCGTGCCGGCCCCCGTGTTGGTCACCGTGACCATCACCTGGAAGGCCTGGCATTCGAGGACGCTGGTTGCGCTCAGCGCGACCGTCACGGCCGGCGCAGGAGACGGGGCGACGGCAGTTACGGTCGCGTTCGCGCCCGCCGAGACCGGATTCCCCGTCCCGCCGTCCGTCCCGGTCGCCGTCGCCGTCAGGACCGCATTCCCCGCACCCGACACCGAGTAAATCCACACGAACGTCGTCGCGCTCCCCGGAGTCAGCGTCAGCGGGCCCGGCGGCACCGGCCCGCTCAGCCAGGTCGGCAAGGCCCCGCCACTGGTCACCTGCACGGAGGGCGCCACCCCGTTCGTGTTGACGCCCCCGGTATTGGTGACGGTCAAGGCGAGGCTGACCCACTCGCCTGCGCACGCCGCCGAAGGGCTCACGGCGACCGCCACGGACAACGCCGCCCCCGCCGAAGCTGTCAGCAGCTTCGTGGCGCTCCCCAGGACGGGATTCCCCGTTCCCCCGTCGGTTCCGCTGCCCGTCGCCGTGAAACTCGCATTGCCGGCTCCCGATATCGAGTACGTCCACGTGAATGTCTGCGCCGCCCCCGGCGCCAGCGCTACGGGCCCGGCCGGTACAGGACCGCTCCGGAGGCTCACCAGGGCGCCGCCGGCGTTGACCTGGATCGCGGGCGTAACCCCGTTCGCGCTGATGTCGCCCGTGTTCGTGATCGTCAAGACCAGATCGACCCATTGCCCCACCGAAGCCGTGGCAGGACTCGACGCCAGTGCCGCTTCCAGCCAGGCCGCGGACTGGATCGTGACCGCTTGCACCGTCGACCACCCGGACTGCGCACCCCTTGAATCCTCAGTCTTCACCTTCACGGAATACGCCCCACCGGTCGCCCACGTGTGACTCCGGCTGTCCGTCGTCCCGCTGTTCACCAGCACCGACCACTCATCCACCACCCCGTCCCCGTTCCAGTCCCAACCGTATTTCACCTGATCCCCGTCCGGATCCGTCGCCGACGTCGTGTACGTGTAGCTTGTGCGCACCACCCCGCTCGCCGGCCCGCTCGGCTGCGATGGCGCGTTCGGAGGCGTGTTGATGCTGACCACCTTCACCGTCGACCACCCGGACTGTAGACCACTCGAGTCCTCGGCCTTCACCTGGACGGAATACGCCCCCCCAGTCGCCCACGTGTGGCTCCGGCTGTCCGTCGTCCCGCTGTTCACCAGCACCGACCACTCGTCCACCGTCCCGTCCCCGTTCCAGTCCCAACCGTACTTCACCTGGTCCCCATCCGGATCCGTCGCCGACGTCGTGTATGTGTAACCCGTGTTCACCACTCCGCTCACCGGCCCGCTCGGCTGCGATGGCGCGTTCGGAGGCGAGGTGATCACGACAATCCTCGCCACCGACCACCCGGACTGCGCACCATTCGAGTCCTCGGTCTTCACCCGGACGGCATACCCCCCCCCACTCGTCCACGTGTGGCTCCGGCTGTCCGTCGTCCCGCTGTTCACCAGCACCGACCACTCATCCACCGTCCCGTCCCCGTTCCAGTCCCATCCGTACTTCACCTGGTCCCCGTCCGGATCCGTGGCCGACGTCGAGTACGTGTAACCCGTGTTCACCACCCCGCTCGCCGGCCCGCTCGGCTGCGATGCCGCGTTCGGAGCCCTGTTGATGGTGACGACCTTCGCCACCGACCACCCGGATTGCACCCCCTTTGAGTCCTCGGCCTTCACCTGGACGGAATACACCCCCCCGGTCGCCCACGTGTGGCTCCGGCTGTCCGTCGTCCCGCTGTTCACCAGCACCGACCACTCGTCAACCGTCCCATCCCCGTTCCAGTCCCATCCGTACTTCACCTGGTCCCCGTCCGGATCCGTCGCCGACGTCGTGTACGTGTAACCCGTGTTCACCACCCCGCTCGCCGGCCCGCTCGGCTGCGATGGCGCATTCGGTGGCGCATCGATGGTGACGACCTTCACCGTCGACCACCCGGACTGCGCACCCCTTGAATCCTCAGTCTTCACCTTCACGGAATACGCCCCACCGGTCGCCCACGCGTGACTCCGGCTGTCCGTCGTCCCGCTGTTCACCAGCACCGACCACTCATCCACCGTCCCGTCCCCGTTCCAGTCCCATCCGTACTTCACCTGGTCCCCATCCGGATCCGTCGCCGACGTCGTGTACGTGTAGCTCGTGGACGGCAGCCCGCTCGCCGGCCCGCTCGGCTGCGATGGCGCGTTCGGAGGCGTGTTGATGCTGACGACCCTCGCCACCGACCACCCCGACTGCGCACCAGTCGAGTCTTCGGTCTTCACCTGCACGCTGTATGTCCCGGCACCACTCCACGAGTGGCTCCGGCTGTCCGTCGTCCCGCTGTTCACCAACCCCGACCACTCGTCCACCGTCCCGTCCCCGTTCCAGTCCCAACCGTACTTGACCTGGTCCCCATCCGGATCCGTCGCCAACGTCGAGTAGGTATAGCTCGTGGACGGCAACCCGCTCCCCGGCCCGCTCGGCTGCGATGGCGCGTTCGGAGGTGTGCCGATGGTGACGACCTTCACCGTCGACCACCCCGATTGTGCGCCCTTCGAATCCTCGGTCTTCACCTTCACGGAATACGTCCCCCCGCTCGTCCACGCGTGGCTCCGGCTGTCCGTCGTCCCGCTGTTCACCAGCCCCGACCACTCGTCCACGGTCCCATCCCCGTTCCAGTCCCACCCGTACTTGACCTGGTCCCCGTCCGGGTCAGTCGCCGAGGTCGAATACGTGTAGCTC